>Ga0206127_1000848_pt1 | contig 35740 bp, 36 predicted proteins | sample Helgoland_Spring_6_FD_148646 | JGI IMG/M metagenome (GOLD analysis project Ga0206127, IMG submission 148646) | Pelagic subsurface seawater microbial communities from Kabeltonne, Helgoland, North Sea - Helgoland_Spring_Bloom_20160419_1 | ecosystem: Environmental > Aquatic > Marine > Epipelagic ...
GGTCGACACACGGTCGAGCAGGTCAGCAATTTGATCAAAGCCAATACTGGCACGGTAAAGCGGTGCAAAGTCAAACGAACGCATAGGAGTATCCTTTCAAAAGCGAGTCCAATTCGGCCACCCCATTTGGGCATGGCCATATAAGTTCCAGATCCCCATTCGGGCGATCTCCATTATAGGTGGGAAGCGGGACGGTACAGTTCAAGAGGCATCCGTGCATCGTATAGGAAAAACCGGAGGCCTGCGGATCTCGCAGGTAACTCACAAAGCAAGCGGCGATGAGGGCTATGTAATATATTCCGATGTCGGTCGAGGCGGGGGGCTTCAACTTGATCCACAGTCCATGCAGACAACGGCAAAGTTGTCTGTACCAGAAGTAGTCGCGCTGTTGATCAGCGTCTCGGCCATGCGCGCGGCGGGCAACTTTCACCATTGCAGGATATTTCAGATATGGGGGAAATGGCGCCCGACCTGCTTTCTGCTTTAAAGACTGCATTTATTCAACGTCAGTTCATTCGCTTTAACTACCAAGACGCACGCGGTCAGAAAACGCAACGTGAGGTTGAGCCCCAAGTTATGTTGATCTTACCTCCCTTATGGTACCTGGTCGGCTGGGATCCAGCGCGGGGTGACTTTCGCCATTTCAGAATGGACAGGATCGATGCGCTAGAGGCGTTGCCAGGCAATCACTTTCGCCGTCGTCATATCCCGTTCGAGGAAGATGTCTGTCCGTATAGCGAAATGCTCAATCGATCTGCAATGCTACGAACATAGTCATTCGTCGCGCCCGGATCAGGCCCCTGTTCGAGCCGTATAGGCGCGGCAGAGTTTTTCCGATAAGGACCTTACTGGTAATTAGGAAGACCCCAAGACGAAACACGAAAATAGTCTGGAACTCGGAACCAGTCTAAACGTCACATTCGCTAATCGGGACCCGTGATATGCCGCCCTCAAAAGATCAAGATGAGACGCTTTATTTCACGTCCAGAAACAACGCAAGATAGGCAGCCCCCTGCTCATGGCCGCAAAAAATTCGCGCCGCGGGACGCCAGGGTCACCAATTTTTCACCTGCCGCCGCGCCAAGAGAGATCGGCTCTCCGGCATGTGTGGATTTGGCAGAAATGACAGAGATTATCATTGGCGCGCCAAGGTCTAAGCGAAACACCGGTGCGCCAGAGGAGCCATAGTCCACCTCACAGCCAAATACTTGGGCCTTCTCTTTGCGCCCTAAGATGGTGCAACCTTGGTGCACCTTCGGTTCCTGACTGCGATCGTGAGCGTAAGATACCACCGCAACGCGCGCGCCACGAGTCGGCATCTGTGCGACTGAAAAGGGGATGATATCAGGATGGGTGATGGGTGTGCGCAACCGCAGGATGGCCAAATCACTCGCCACCCGCTTGAGCCCCTCTTGCTCGGTAAAGGAAAAATCTGGATGCACCTTCACTGCCGCGATCTTGCGATAGGATTCGGCCTGCCCATCCTGCCAGCCTGCGCGAAATTCTAGATCATCGGCGTCCACAGGGGCTCCGGATTGCGCATCATAGACGCAATGCGCGGCGGTCAAGACATGCATTTCTCCGATCAATGTCGCAGTGCAAAACCCGCCACCGGTCACATTCAGCCGCCCCACCGCCAGCCATTGCCTGTCCATATCTGTCGACGAGGCGGTATTTGCGACCATCACCCCCTGAAAGATACCGACAATAAGACACATCTGCTTTAAGAAATATTGCATCCTACCTCTATCGCATCCTCAGCTCTTGTTGAAAAACCAATCCCCACCCGCTCTTGGCAGTTTTGTGACATTGGCGCTACATCACGCCTGAATATAACCTGAAAAGACTATATGCCGAACCCGGAGCACCAAAGAAATCTCCAATTTGCGCAAATACACCAATTACCGCAGGATTGGCACGTGACCGGCTGCCGGTTGGCCCGATAAGGCGCGCGGCTCAGGGCCACCCGTGGCCCAATCAAGCAATTCTACCGTATGCATAATCGGAATTGCCGTGCCACTGCCAATTTGCATCATACAGCCAAGATTTCCCGCCGAGATAACATCCGGGGTCTTGGCTTCCAGAGTTTCAATTTTACGCGCCTTGAGTTGACCAGAAATCTCGGGCTGCATCAAATTATAGGTGCCAGCAGAGCCACAGCACAGATGGCTGTTTTCCGGCTCTAAAACCTTATATCCTACGCGACGCAATAGGTCTTTTGGATAGGTCTTAATCTGCTGCCCATGTTGCAAAGAGCAGGCCGCATGATAGGCGACCCTCAGACCTTGGTCTGGTCGTTTTGGCAAGTCGAGCTCCATCAAGACTTCGCTCACATCACGCGCCAATTGCGCCACACGCGCCGCTTTTTCCTCCAACGGGTCGCCGGCAAACATATGTCCATAATCTTTCACAGTCGTGCCACAGCCTGACGTGTTGATCACCACCGCGTCCAATCCACGCGCTGAGTCTTCCGCAGCAAAGGCTTCGATATTCACCGCCGCGGTGCGATGGCTTTCGCCCACCTTGCCCATATGATGTGTGAGGGCGCCGCAACAACCTTGCTTGAGGACGACCACTTCCGCACCATGCCGGGTGAGGAGCCGAATGGTCGCGTCGTTGATATCGGTGTTCAAAGCCCGCTGCGCACAGCCTGTCATCAGAGCCACCCGCAGTTTCAACTGGCCCTGGGCTGGAAAAATTTGTGCGTCGTCATTGGGGCTGGGTGCAGGAATTTGCCTTGGCGCCATGTCGAGCATGGCTTTCAGCCGAGGATCGGGCATCAAATGACGCAAGGGTCGTGCAATTTTTGCGCCCAAGAGCGCCAGTCGAAAACGGTTTGGATAGGGCAAAACACGCGCCAGGACCCACCGCAACACACGATCCGGCGTGCTGCGCTGGTAGGTTTGCTCGATATAGGCCCGCGCATGATCTACCAGATGCATATAGTTCACACCCGAGGGGCATGTGGTCATACAGGCCAAACACGACAGGCAGCGATCAATATGTTTGACTGTCTTTTCATCCGGAGTCCGCTGATTTTCCAGCATGTCCTTAATGAGATAGATCCGGCCGCGTGGGCTGTCTAACTCATCACCCAGCACTTGATATGTGGGACAAGTCGCCGTGCAGAAGCCGCAATGAATACAGCTGCGCAGAATATCATTGGTCCGTTTGACCTGCGGATCTAAGAGCTGCGTTTCGGTGAAATGTGTTTGCATCAGCTCATTCGCTCCGGGTTCAAGATTCCGCGCGGATCAAATGTTTTGCGCAGAGATTGCGAGACGCGCTCAATTGCGCGTTCTGGCGGTTGGAAGTGGCACAGATCTTGATCGCGCAAAAGACCCGAAGTCATGAGTGTCGCATGGCCTCTCAGCTGGGCCACATGCCTCTGCAATGTTTGATGCAAGGCCAGCCCCGCCTGTACATCAGACATTTGTGCCGCCTCCAGCCCAAGCCAAATCAACCCGCCACCCCAATCCAATTGACAGTGAAACCCACGATCTTGTTGCAGGTTTTGCATCAGCTCAAGGACGCTCAAACTGTCGGTGGGACGCACTGAAATACGCCATACAGTGTCCAAATCTGCCCAAGCAGTCAGGTCTTTCACCTCAGCCCAAGGATCAACGACCGCATCAACCGCGCCAAATTTCGCTAAGCATTGGGTCAATTCAGACGCGCGGTATTGAACCGAGGTCTCAAATCCTTCGATCCGGATCAAACTGTCAAAGCCACCATTTTTCGCCTGCACGGTTGCAGCGCCACTGACATCAAATGGCGTACCCAGCGCCGCCGACATGGAGGCGACCGCATCCGCCCAGGTGGTGACATGAACTTTCAATGTGGTCTGGGTCTCGCTCACAGGCAGGACCTTCAACGCCACCTCAGTGAGAACCCCAAGCGTGCCCCAAGAGCCGGACATTAATTTCACCAGATCATAGCCGGTGACATTCTTCATCACCCGGCCACCATTGCTCAGCACTTGGCCAGTCCCATCGACAAACGTCACGCCCAGCGCAAAATCACGCGCCGCACCCACTTGAATGCGGCGCGGGCCCGAGACATTGGCAGCGATCACCCCTCCCAAGGTTGGTTGCCCAGATGTTCCCAAAATCGCACGGTGATCCATAGGCTCAAAGGCAAGCCGCTGTTTCTCCGCCGCCAAAACCGCCTCAATCTCCTCAATAGATGTACCCGTTTTCGCCACGAGGGTCATCGCGCCAGGTTCATAAAGGGTGATCCCCTGCATGCGACGGGTGCTGAGGGCTTGTGCCGGTGCGATGCGGCCAATTGGACGCGTCCCGCCCCCCATGATCCGCAATGGACCCGCAGCCTCTCGGAGCATGTCCGAAAGGGCCGCCTCATCTGCAGGGTAAAGCATATCACTCATGACGCCCGCCGCGATTGAGACACCGACAGGGGGAAGACCTTGGAAGGGTTTAGAAGCCAACCAGGGTCAAATACATCTTTGACCGCCATTTGGATCTCCAAATCTTCTGCACTGTATTGGGTCTCCATCAAATCGCGTTTTTCAATACCCACGCCGTGCTCACCTGTTAGACAGCCGCCCACTTCAACACAGAGTCGCAAGACATCTGCCCCCATTGATTCACAGAGCTCAAGATCGCCCTCTTTATTGGCGTTGAACATAATGAGCGGGTGCATATTGCCATCACCCGCATGGAACACATTGCCGACCCGCAACCCATACTGATCCGACAGCTCTTTGATCCGACGCAGAACTTCTGGCAGGGCAGAAACCGGAATGGTTCCATCCAAACACATATAGTCGGCAACTTGACCCACAGCACCAAAAGCGGATTTTCGGCCCAACCAAATCGCCGCGCTTTCGGCGGCAGATTGGCTTTGCCGCAGCTCTACCGGATTGTGTTTTTTTGCGATCCTGCTGATGCGGTCAAGTTGGTCTTGAATTTCTGCCTCGGATCCTTCGACCTCCACAATCAACAGCGCCTCGCAGTCCGGATATCCGGCCTTAGCGAAATTCTCACAAATTTCAATGATTGGGCGGTCCATAAATTCAATCGCAACAGGCAACACACCAGCTTTTATAATATCGGCCACACAGGCGCCTGCCACTTCATTACTGTCAAAAGCGATCATCACCGGGCGCGCACCCTCCGGTTTGGGTAAGATCCGCAATGTGGCCTCTGTAACCACGCCAAGCTGGCCCTCTGACCCACAGATCACACCGAGAATATCAAGCCCAGGGGCATCCAGGTAGCCGCCGCCGACCTCAATGATCTCACCATCCATCATCACCAGGGTCACGCCCATAAGATTGTTGGTCGTCACCCCATATTTCAAGCAATGCGCCCCACCGGAGTTCATCGCAATATTGCCCGCGATGGCGCAGGCCAACTGACTGGAGGGATCTGGAGCATAAAAGAAGTCTTCTTCTTCCACAGCGCCAGACACGCTGAGATTGGTTCGTCCGCTTTGCACCCGGATCAGGCGATTATCATAGTCCGTTTCCAGCACCTTATTCATTTTTGCAACGCCTAGGATCACACAGTCTGCAGTCGGCAATGCGCCCCCCGCCAAAGATGTTCCCGAACCCCGAGGCACAACCGGTACGCCTTCGCGGTGGCAAATCTTCAAAACATCTGAGACTTCCTGCGTGGTCGCAGGCAAGACTGCGATCATCGGTGGGCAGCGGTATGCGGTGAGCGCATCGCATTCATAAGCCCGAGTTTCCGAAGGGTCATCGATCACCGCATCATAGGGCAAAACAGCGCGCAAAGCCGCAGCAACCTTCGCCTTTTTCGACAGGATTTCCGCGTTTGGTTGTGGCATTTCCATATTTAACCCTCCAATTGGTAAATAAATATAACCAATTTTGGGGGATCGCAAGGGCAAAACCTCTGTTACACTGGCCCCATGATATTTGGCGTGATCCTCTCGCAACTCACCACTTTAGATCTCTTTGTCGTCGGATTTGGCCTGCTCGCAGCCTTTCTAATCGGCCATGTGATCGAAAACCCACCCAAGTCACGCGCTTCTGTCACCGCCTTAATGTCCTATTATCGACGCACTTGGATGCTGAATTTCGTCGATCGCGATCCGCGTATTTTTGATTCGCAAATGCTTGCATCACTGCGCCAGAGCACAGCGTTTTTCGGCTCTACAGCTTTGATCGCCATTGGTGGGCTTTTGGCAATTATGGGCACGCCAGACCGTCTGCTGGAGTTTACCCATGCCCTCACTCAATCGCAGGAAGCAACTGCGCTCAAATTGCAATTCAAATTGGCCTTTGCCGCTCTGTTTTTGGTGCATGCCTTTTTGAAATTTGTTTGGTCCAGTCGCCTATTTGGATATTGCGCCGTCTTGATGGCCGCTGTGCCGAATGATCCAAATCATCCCCAAGCGATACCACGCGCCATCATGGCTGGAGAGATCAATATTCGCGCAGCTCTAAGCTTTAACCGCGGGCTGCGCGCTATGTATTTTGCACTTGCATCTCTGGCCTGGCTAGCTGGCGCCCCTGTCTTGCTTGCAGCCTTTGTGATTACCCTTTGGATGCTCTGGAACCGTGAATTTTCCTCCCGGGCCAGCGCACTTTTGAAAACTGGGATCACGGAGACCGACAGGTCATTTACCCCAGCGCCCTTCGCGCAACCACCCGGTCAAAAGCCCCAGACCGGCAAAAATGAGATAGACCCAAGCGGGTAAGAATTGCCCGATCTCGACCCCCTGCACGACATAGGCCTCGCGCGAGACCAGCCCGATCCACCCGCGCCCATGGGACGGGCGTCCATTACGAATGTTGCGAAACTTTGGCAGACCCTGAGATAGGGCCAAAGCACCACCATTGGTTTTCGCCAAAATGGGCGCCATCACCCGATCGGTCGCAATGGTCTGAACAAACTCCCGCGGCGCTGCTGGACCCAGCGCGGCCACGATTTCCAAATCCCCAGAGCCCAAACGATAAAGTCCTAAATCTTCACTGACAATTTCTGCCTCATACCGACCAGGTGCCACGGGTTGCAAAGCTATGGTTAGCTGCTTGCCGTTTGGCTTTGTAATTTCAAGTGGCGCAAGCGGACCCTCCGTCAAGCTGCGCCGCGTCACCAGCAGCCCGCTCTCCATTGGTTGCGCCAGAAGCGCCTCCTCTTCAAGGTCCGGCTCTTTCATCGACCAATGGGCCACGCGGCGCAGCAATTCCGCCTGTGGCCCGCCCCCTTCATAGCCACGATCCCAAAGCCACGCATGATCCGAGGCCAAAAGCGCAACTCGCCCTTCACCAACGCGGTCCACAATCAGCAAAGGCGACTCGCCGCGTCCCGTCATCAGCACCTGACCTGAGGTCGTCTCAACCTCAATCTGCCGCAACCAGCGCCCCCAGCCTGTATCTGGCGCAAAACGCTCTAGGCTCTCACTGACCGGATGTTTGAGACCAAATTCTGTCACGTTTGGCATGATCGGTTCCTCAAAAACCCGAGAGGTCGGGCGGCCGGGCAGTATGGCTCCAAGTGGCGATCGATAAAGACTATTGGCCCCCGCATAGTCAGGTCCGGCCGTCACCAAAACAGCGCCACCTTGGCGGACGTAATTGGCAATTGACTCGAAATACTCCGTTGGCAACAAGCCACGGCGTTTGTAACGATCAAAAACAATCAGATCGAATTCGCCAATTTTCTCGAGAAATAATTCACGGGTTGGGAAGGCAATTAAAGACAATTCCGCCACCGGCACCCCATCTCGCTTTTCCGGTGGGCGCAAAATGGTGAAATGCACCAAATCGACATTACTGTCCGACTTTAAAAGATTGCGCCATGTGCGCTCGCCCGGATGCGGCACCCCCGAGACCAGCAAAACACGAAGCCGGTCGCGCAGTGCATTGATCTGCACAACCGCCGCATTGTTGCGATCGGTCAACTCACCGCTCCTATCTGGCGTAGAAAACTGCAAAATATTTATGCCGCCATGGCCCAGTGACACATCCACCTCGACTTCGCGGTTCACTGGAATTTGATATCGCTGCTCTGGTCCACCATCCACCGACAGGATGAGATCTGCGAAAGCCGCTTGTGGCGCGGCCCCTTGATCCTCGACCAAAAGCGTCAGGGTGATAGGTTCGCCCAAAATCGCAAAACCTGGTGCATTTTTAACCACGAGTCGACGATCCCAATCGCGCGGTTGACCCGTGAGCAACAAATGCAGAGGGGCCGGCAGCTTTGGGGCAAACTCCGTATCGTGAATCTGCCCATCTGAGATCACAATCGCTCCAGCAATGCGGTCACGCGCGGTTTCAGATAGGGCCTGCGCCAAAGCGGACATGACTTCCGAGCCACCTGGCCCCGCTGCATCTTCCACCTCCACCAGTCGCATCTCTGTCCCGGGCCGATCCGCAAGCTGCTGGGTGACATGCGCCAAAGCCGCCTGCGTTTGCGCTGCGCGATCCGACAGCATCTGACTCGAAGAGCGGTCTACAACCACGATGACAATATCCGCTTTCGCTTGGCGCTCTTCGGTTTTCAGGGATGGATTGAGCAATGCCAAAAACACACAGACCACAGCAAAGCCGCGATAGGGCCAGCCAGTCAGTCGCCGAAATACCGCAAATACCAAAACTGCGAGCACAACCAGCGCCAAAGCTCCCATCAGCCAGAATGGTAGAAGCGGATCAAAAATCACTGCATCCAGCCTCATTCGCCCAACCTCCGAAGAAGTTCAGGGACATGGACTTGGTCGGATTTATAGTTGCCCGTCAAAACATGCATGATCAGATTGACCCCAAACCGAAGGGCAATCTCGCGCTGCCGCTCTCCAGCCCGGCCACGACCCACAGGCAAAAGAGGCGCTTCGGCTTCATCCACGGCCCATGCAGCCGCCCAATCATTGCCGCCAATTACAACTGGGGTGACCCCATCATTGAGGTTGCGAAACGGCATGCCTTCCACTTGCACACTTGCGTTTTGTGGCGCTTCTACCCAAATTTCCCGACTCGCGTACCGGCCTGGGAAATCTTGAAGCAGATAAAAACTGCGCGTCAGCACATGATCCGGCACGATCGGCGCCAAAGGTGGCAAATTCAGCCCCGCAGCCAGTTGTTGCAGCACACGGCCTTCCTTAGTCGTCTGGCCAACCCGCGCAATGTCACCATCCCTTGTATCAAATAAGATCATCCCGCCGCCTTTGAGGTAGCGGTTCAATTTGCGCAGCTCCTCAGAAGACAAAGGCTGCTGCCCCAAGGTGATCGGCCAATAGAGAAACGGAAAGAACGACAATTCATCACGCGCCAGAGACAACCCCATTGGCGCGGCCGGCTCGATGGAGGTGCGCTGAAAAAGCGCCTGTGACAACCCAAGCAAACCGGCGCGGGAAATCTCATCCTGCCGTGCATCCTGAGTTTCAATATAAGCCAAAACCACAGCACGACTGGCGGCTATCGCTTGGGCCGGCGGCGTTTGTGCTGATGCGCTCTCGGGAGAAATATTTATGAGAAGCGCTCCAAAGATTGCCCCTAAGACATCACCACGCAGCCGGCCAGATATCCACAGCGCTGCCATAACATCTGCGGCCAGCAAACCCAAAGCCAACGCCAAAAACCAAGCGCCCAGACGATGCGAGCGCGGTTGATTTTGCCCCAACAGCCGCACCTCGTCCGGCCAAAGCGCTGGCGAAAATTGGCTATCGTCTGAGAGGATATTGCGCGCCCAACGGCGGTCATTTCCTTGATACAGGCCGGCGGGGGTCTGTGGAGAGATCGCTGCCAGTGCCAACTCAGCGCCTGCAATACCGGCACGATCATCAACCTGCATCAATTTACCGGCGCCATCTAACTGCTCGACCAATTGCCAGGTGCTGCCCGCTAAAGAATCCGGTTCGAAATTTGCAGCATTCCCGACAACGGACAAACGCTCCAACATGGCGACAAAGAGCCCTGAAATCGGTAAGTTTGACCATTCTGTATTGGCAGTCACGTGAAATAAAACGACCTGCCCTTGCCCAAGCTGCCTTCGGGTCACCAATGGGGTGCCATCGCTCAGGCGCGCGATCACATGGGGCGCCAAATCCGGCCCGGGCTCGGCCAATACCTGCGCCGTGACCGTGACCTCATCCGGCGTCGGCAAACCATAAAACGGCGTATCAACCTCAAAGCTCTGTAGGGTTTTCGGAGCGCCCCAAGACATGGCCCCGCCCACCGTTCGCCCACCAGCCCGCAGTTTGACCGGTAACAGCGGATCACGCGCTTGCGCCTCAAATTGAGCGGCTGCCAAACGCGGTCCGGCAAAGCGCACCAAGGTGCCCCCCTCAGCCACCCAATCCACCAGGGCCTCTTTCGAGGCAATCTTGGCGACATCCGCTAAAATAATCGCATCAGGATTGGCCAAAACCACGTCATCTAATGTACCTTCGATCCACTCTGCAACAGGAGACAAAGCTTGGGTCAAATAGTGATCAGGGGCAAAAAGGATCAGACTTTCACGATCGGATGTCTCCCCGGTCAGAATAGCAATTTCTGGACGTCGAATGCGATCATCGGTCAAACGCACCGCTGCCGCAGATTTATGGGTCACAACTGCAAGCCGCGAAATTCGGTTGCGCATCTCCAAGGGCAAGTCCACTGCTGTGGTCGCACGCAACGCCTGCGCTGCAAATTTTATATCAGCTCTTTGCAAACGGCGTTCCACGCCAGAGGGATCCAACCCGAGGATATCAACCTCAACCACCTGCGCCTGTCCGGCGGTCATCCGCACAGCCGCAATCTCTATCCCCTGTGCCGTAGTACGCAGCGGCAGCAGACCTAGGGGGCTGCTGCGGCTCATCGCGACCTCTACCGATCCATGGCGCAGCAATTCTCGGGCCAATTGGGTCCGGCCAGACCAATCGAGCGGTGAGGCCAGCCAATGGGTGTCAAAATCACCCAAAGGCTCAAACTGGCCTTGCCAGTTCTCCTTCGGCAACCAAGCGTTCGGCTCAGCAGCCTTAATGGCCGGAGCCACTTCCGAAGCTGCCGAAAACACCAGATCATCCAGTGACGCCGTGAGCTGCAAAAACGCCACGGGACGCCCTTGGTTGCGCGACTGCTGCACCACCTCCAGTGCCTTGCGTTGCTGCGCCGCCCAATCGCTGGCATCTGCCCAGCTTCCCTCGAGGATCACAAGAAGCTTTGACAGGCTTTGCCCCTTCGGTGCCGGGTTCACAATTGGACCGGCCAGGCCTACAATTAAACAGGCCATCACTAAGGCCCGCAACAGTAAAAGCCACCACGGGGTTTTATCCGACTGGACGTCCTCATCCTTCAACCCCAATAGCAGTGCCACGCCGGGAAAAACCCGTCGAATTGGTGCTGGCGGTACAGCCCGAAGCAGGATCCACAACAGCGGCAGGGCTAGAAGCCCCAAAAGCAACCAAGGCGCCGCAAACCCGATCGTAGAAAACAGCGTCATCGGCGGCCTTCCAAGGCCTGATAGAGATCCAACAAGGCGCCGCTTGCCGCTTGATCTGTACTGTGCATTAAAAATTGCCAGCTCAGGCTCTGCGCCAAATTTTCAAGCTGCGCCTTGCGCTCTTCTAAAGCCTCAAAATATGAGCTGCGAAGATCATCGGCCTTCTGGCTCTCATGGCGCAAACTGCCGGCCATGCTCTCAAATAGGGTGCGCCCTTGAAAGGGAAAGTGAAGCTCTTGAGGATCTAACACCATCAGCAACACACCCTGCACTTGTTGACCGGCGGCCCGTCTCACCATTTCACGGAGCGCTGCCAAATCACCGAAAAAATCAGAGGCCAAAACCGCCAAACTATTCGGCATCAAACCCTCAATATTCGGTCTGCCAAAATCACGCGACGCAGGGCGCGCCATCGCCTGTGCAAGGGCAGAAATCTGCGCACGGCCGGTTTGCGGCGGCAATACCCCATCACTGGTGCCGACGCGCTCACCAGCCTGATTGAGGAGAATTGCCAGAGCTAAAGCGATGATCGCAGCCCTGTGCAGCTTACTTTCTTGCTGACTAGAGAATTGCATCGCGGCAGAATTATCGACCCAAAATTGCACCGCCTGCGCCGCCTGCCACTCGTTTTCGCGCACAAATTGCTCATCTGCGCGCGCAGATCTCCGCCAGTCGATCGCGCGCAATGCATCGCCGGCCTGTGCGGCGCGGTACTGCCAAAAGACATCCCCCGGCCCAGCGCGCCGCCGGCCGTGCCCGCCCAATGAAAAATTTTGAGCAAGCCTCTGCGCCTCTGCCAAGAGCTGTGGCCAATCAGACGTCAGTTCTAAGGCCGCGTTTAAGGGCAAGTTTGGATTCAAGTCTCCGCCTTCTTTTCTAAGATCATCTGGGTGACAGCTCCAATCAGCTCAAGCTGAGTGATGCCGCCTGCCCGAGCGCCGAATCCCAATGCCATACGGTGATTGAGCACCGCAGGCGCAAGATCAGAGACATCTAGAGCTGAGGGTGCATAGGCCCCGCGCAACAAAGCACGCGCGCGCACAGCCAGCATTAAAGCCTGCGCCGCACGCGGCCCCGGCCCCCAGCGCATGTTCTCCCGAACCTGCGCCGGCGCTGTTAGATCTTCCGGTCGGAATGCGCGCACCAGATCCAAGATCAATTCCACAATCGCCTCGCCCACCGGCATGCGGCGGATCAAGGCCTGCGCCGCCAGCAGCTGACCCGGATCAAAGACCGCAGACACCTCCGCCTCCTGCGCGCCTGTGGTCGCCAAAAGAATGTCTCGCTCCGTTGATCTGTCCGGGTAAGGCACTTGGATTTCCAACAAAAACCGATCGAGTTGCGCCTCAGGCAAAGGATAGGTTCCTTCCTGTTCAATCGGGTTTTGAGTTGCCAGCACATGAAAGGGCACACCCAGCGGCCGATCTTGCCCCGCAACCGTCACCGATTTTTCCTGCATGGCTTGAAGCAGCGCCGATTGCGTGCGCGGACTGGCGCGGTTAATTTCATCAGCCATCAACAATTGACAAAACACTGGCCCCTGGACAAAACGAAATTGCCGCGTGCCATCGGATGCGGTCTCTAGGACCTCTGAGCCCAATATATCAGCAGGCATTAGATCGGGGGTGAATTGCACCCGATTGCCGCGCAGTCCCATAACTGTGGACAGCGCCTCAACCAAGCGGGTTTTCCCAACCCCTGGCAGGCCCACCAAAACCCCATGCCCGCCACATAGTAATGTTATGAGCACCAAATCCACCACCCGCTCCTGTCCAATGAAAACCCCGCGGATCATCTCTCGGGCCTCTGTCAGCCTGTGCCCTAGATCTTGAATTTGTGGAACAAGCGTTTCAGCCTGGGTCATAAGATTGCCTCGCAATAATTTCTATGTGGTATATATCTAGCCTAGCTTAAGAAAAAGAGATGACAACTGATATGAGCGGACAAAATATTGTGACCCCATCGGCGGAAAACATCGCCGCCAGCGTCTCAGCCGCAACCCGGGGCAAAGGCTTGCCGCCAGTGCACCTTTGGAACCCGCCATTTTGCGGTGACCTAGACATCCGAGTTGCCCGGGATGGCACCTGGTTCTACCTTGGTACGCCCATTGGTCGACCAGCGCTTGTGAAGCTGTTTTCATCGATTTTGAAAAGAGAGGCGGGGAAATATTACCTCGTGACCCCAGTTGAAAAAGTGGGCATTCAAGTGGATGACGCCCCCTTTGTTGCCGTGGATGTGGATCATCGCGACGGCGATTTGCATTTCACCACACAGGTCGGCGACACAATGATCGCTGGCCCTAATCACCCGATCCGCGTGGAGCGCGATGCCAAAACCGGCGAGCCCTCCCCCTATGTTCTGGTGCGCAGCAATCTCGAAGCCTTAATTGATCGCAAGAGCTTCTATCGCTTGGTCGACCTAGGCTCGCATGACACATGGGGGGGTGAGAGCTGGTTCGGGCTGCGGTCGCAATCCACATTCTTCCCGATAATCCCGTCGCGGGAGTTAAATAATTAATATAAAAAATATTTCTCTGTCAGACTGTCAATTTCTTGTACTCCCCTGGCATGAGATCCTCCAAACGCCAATCGCCAATTTGCGCGCGGATGAGGCGTAGGCAGGGGTGCCCTACGGCTGCGGTCATGCGGCGAATTTGGCGATTTTTGCCCTCGCGTATGACCATCTCTATCCAGCTGTCCGGCACCGATTTGCGCACCCGAATAGGCGGATTGCGTGGCCAGAGGCCCATCGGCTCTTCTATCAGTCGCGCTTTGGCCGCTTGAGTGACACCATCTTTCAAACGCACCCCGCGCCGTAGGCTTTGCAAGGCGTCTTCTTGCGGCGCGCCCTCAACCTGTACCCAATAGGTTTTTGCCATTTTGTGTTTTGGATCGGCAATCTGGGCCTGCAATTTACCGTCATCGGTTAAGAGCAACAGACCCTCGCTGTCCCGATCCAATCGACCAGCAGGGTAGACATGCGAAACCGGGACATAGTGCGATAGAGTCTCACGCCCACTGGCCTCGAGGCTTCGATCGGTGAATTGTGACAAGACATTGAACGGCTTGTTGAACAGGATCAGCACCTGAGCGCCTGTTCCAAATCGGCGCATAGATCCTGCGCATCCTCAATACCGATAGATAAGCGCAGGAGCTGTTCAGGAATGCCCGTATCAGGTTCAATCGTGTGCCTATGTTCCACAAGGCTTTCCACCCCGCCCAAAGAAGTGGCGCGGTGAAATAAATTCAATCGACCTGCGACCCGAAGAGCATCCGTAGCTCCACCCTTCACGCAAAAAGACAAGAGCGAGCCAAACCCACCTGTCATTTGTCGCTTGGCCACCTTATGCCCTTCGAAATTGAGCAGGCCAGGATAAAATACGCGCTCCACTGCGTCGTGGCTTTGCAAAAATTCTGCCACAGCCTGGGCATTTTGGGACATGCGCTCGACGCGCAAAGGCAGAGTGCGGATCGAACGAATAAGCAACCAAGCCTCAAAACTGCCGATCACCGCGCCCGCATCATGACGATCTATGGCGATCGCTTGCCAATGCGGATCGGCAGGTACATTGGTCGCCAAAACTCCGGCCAAGACATCCGAATGGCCATTGATCCCTTTGGTCGCCGAATGCATGACAATATCCGCCCCAAAATCCAAGGCGCGGGTCAAAATTGGGGTTGCGGCCGTGGCATCAACCACCAATCGCCCGCCCGCCGCATGGGTGGCCTCGGCGACGCGCGTGATATCTGTTGTCCGCAGCCATGGGTTTGAAGGCGTCTCAACAAACACTAAATCCGGCTGGTGATGCACGCAGACACTTTGCGCCTGCCCAATATCGCTCAAATCCGCCTCAATCAGCGTCACAGACCGGCGGGCACAAAACTCCCGCAACCACTTCGTTGTGCCCCAATAAATCTGCGACTGCACCAAGACTGTCGCACCACTTGGCACAGCACGAAACACCGCCGCAATCGCGGCCATACCATTGGGAAACAATAATGCGGCCTCGGCGTTATCAAGCTGCGCCAAAAGTGCTTCGGCAATACGGCCCACATCGTTGTCATCACGGGCATAGATATTACCTGTGGGATGCAGCTGATAGCTGCGGTCCCTTGCGAAGGTGGTACTGGGCTGAATGGGCGGGACCACCCCGCCGCTGGCCGCGTCAATATAACCGCCCGCCTGTGCCGCAATGGTCGCTACTGATAGGCCGCGTTTCGCCATAAATTTCCTCCTTTTGCCTCAAACTCTAATGCGCGACGGCCCAGTTTGGCCCAGATCCGGCTTCAACAATCAAAGGCACATCCAGCTTGACCACGGGCAAGCTGGCCCGTTCCATCACTTGCTTAGCAACGTCGATAAGCTCCTGGACAGCACAATCTTCAACTTCAAACAGCAATTCGTCGTGTACTTGCAACAACATTTTGGCCGGTAGATGCGCAATCGCCTCGGGCATGCGCACCATCGCACGGCGGATGACATCTGCCGCAGTGCCTTGGATCGGCGCATTGATTGCGGCGCGTTTGGCAAAACCAGCATGCGGGCCTTTGGCGCCAATTTCCGGCGTATGAATGCGGCGCCCAAACAACGTTTGCACATAGCCGTGCTCTTTGGCGAAAGCTACGGTCTCGTCCATATAGGTCCGAATGCCCGGGAAACGTTCAAAATAGGTATCGATGAACGCCTGAGCCTCTGCCCGCGGAATGCGCAGATTGCGCGCAAGGCCAAAGCCAGAAATACCATAGATCACCCCAAAATTAATAGCTTTTGCTCTGCGGCGCACATCAGATGTCATCTGATCAAGCGGCACATCAAACATCTGACTTGCTGTCAGCGCGTGAATATCAATCCCATCGGCAAAGGCCTGTTTCAGACTTGAAATATCGGCAATATGGGCCAGGATGCGCAGCTCGATTTGTGAATAATCGAGGGCAACCAATGTTTTGCCTGCCTCCGCCACAAAAGCCTCGCGAATTTTGCGGCCTTCTTCTGTCCGAATGGGGATATTTTGCAAATTGGGATCAGTTGAGGCCAAACGCCCGGTGCTTGCGCCCGCGATCGAATAAGATGTGTGCACGCGGCCAGTCTCAGGATGAATATGGTCTTGCAGCGCGTCGGTATAGGTGGACTTCAGCTTGCTCAATTGACGCCAGTCTAAAACCCGCCCGGGCAATTCATGTTCCGTCGCTAAATCTTCTAACACATCGACCCCGGTGGCATAGGCGCCGGTTTTGCCCTTCTTGCCGCCCGGGAGCGCCAGTTCATCAAAGAGCACTTCGCCAAGCTGCTTAGGGGATCCGACATTAAAGCTCCGCCCTGCCATCTGGTGAATTTCAGCCTCAAGACCCGCCATCTTTTGTGCGAAACCATTTGACATACGGCTCAAGACATCTCGGTCCACTTTGATCCCCTGCATCTCCATATCCACCAGTACCGGCACGAGAGGGCGCTCAAGGCTTTCATAGACCGATGTCACCCGATTAAGATGCAAACGCGGTTTGAGATAGTGCCAGAGGCGCAGGGTGATATCGGCATCTTCTGCCGCGTAGCGGCTGGCCTCATCAATTGAAACGCGATCAAAGGTTATCGCGGACTTCCCACTGCCCAGAAGTGTTTTGATCGAGATCGGCGCATGATCGAGATAACGCGCGCTCAAGAGATCCATCCCATGATTGTGCAAGCCACCATTTTGTGCGTAGCTCATCAACATTGTGTCATCGATCGGCGCCACTTGAATGCCCACTCGCGCCAAAATCTTGGCGTCATATTTCATATTCTGACCGATTTTCAGAATGGTGGAATCTTCCAGCATCGGTTTGAGCATGGCCAAAGCCGTGTCGTGATCCATCTGGCCCTCGGCCAAAGCATCCGTGCCAAAAAGATCATCAGATTGACCCGCGCGATGCGTGAGCGGCAAATAGGCCGCCTCACCGGCCTCAACACATAATGAGACCCCGACCAAATCCGCGCGCATTTCATTCAAACCGGTCGTTTCCGTATCCACGGCTACATAGCCGCGGGCATAAATGCGATCAATCCAAGCTTGCAGAGCCACCGCGTCTCGAATGGTCTCATATTTGCTTGCATCAAAGGCCACCGCAGCCGGGGCCTCAATCGCTGCCTGCTGCACTTCTGGCTCGGCAATAGTTGGGGCTTCAACCCCCAGCTTTTCAGACAACCTTTTGCTGAGGGTGCGAAATTCCATCTCTGCAACAAAGGCCATAAGTTCCCTTGGGTCTGGATCTCGCACCTCCAGGTCTTCGATAGAGAAATCCAGCTCCATGTTGCAATCCAACTGAACCAACTGTTTGGACAGTTCAATCTGCGGCCGATTGTCCATCAGACTTTCGCGGCGCTTGGGCTGTTTGATCTCGCCAGCGCGGTCCAGAAGCTCTTCCAACGAGCCATATTCGTTGATCAGCAAAGCTGCGGTTTTAATGCCAATGCCGGGCGCACCGGGCACATTGTCAACGCTGTCGCCTGCCAAAGCTTGCACATCAACCACACGCTCCGGGGCGACACCAAATTTCTCAACAACACCGTCGCGATCAATCACCTTGTTTTTCATGGCATCCAGCATCACAACACCGCCGCCGACCAACTGCATCAAATCCTTGTCAGAGCTGATAATGGTACACGCGCCCCCCGCTTCACGGGCGCGGCATGCCAAAGTTGCGATGATGTCATCCGCTTCAAACCCTTCGACCTCTTTACATGCCACATTGAAAGCCCGTGTTGCGGCGCGGGTGAGCGGAAATTGTGGGATCAAATCTTCCGGCGTGGCAGATCGGTTCGCCTTATACAGATCATACATATCATTGCGAAATGTCTTGCCAGAATGATCAAAGATCACGGCGACATGAGTGGGCGCATCGGGGCCAGTGTTGTTTTCCACATATCTTTGCAACATGTTGCAAAATCCAGCCACTGCGCCCACCGGCAAACCATCTGATTTGCGCGTCAGCGGCGGCAAAGCGTGATAGGCGCGAAAGATGAAGGCTGACCCGTCGATCAGATGCAAATGATGTCCTTTTCCGAATGCCATAATGATGCTATCCTTGGATCATTGATTAAGACTGTTTGTGGCATGAAAAATTTATACCTGCCAGTGCTACTGGCCTTGAGTTGTACATTTGCATCCGCCTCGGTGCCGGTTCCTGACGAAAACTGCTTCGATATCCCTGACAGCCGCGACAGTTGCTCGCCGCTTCTGGCTTGTTTTGGCAATAGCGGTAAATATTTTGCAGGTCGGGCTTTGGGCCGGGATGAAGGAACCCTGGCCGGCGTAATCAATTTTGGGGCGATCTGCACGGGCACATGGGTCTCTCGCAATTTTATCGGAACGGGCTAAGCCAATTTCGAGTGCGACAATGGCCATTGGGGCAAGGTAATTTTTTACTATCGCGACGATGTGAGCGGCAAAGTCAAAGGATATGGCCTCACCAATCACGGCGTGAGCATCCACGCTTGGTCCGGCCATTATATCCAAGATTTCCCTAATGAAAAGAGTGGTCAGGTGGAAATTCCGCTGAGTTAGGACAGTTTAGATCTGTCCTTCAAAATCCTTATGCACCATTTTTGCATCACAATAGGGGCATTCAACCCACCCATGCTCATTGGGTATCTGCAACCAAACGCGCGGGTGCCCCAAGGCGCCCTCACCACCGTCACAGGCCACACGATAAGCCTCTACAATTTTTGTCTCAGGTGCTTGAGTTGTCATTTTTTTGCCTTCTGGTTGCTGTTGGGACTTGCTGCGCATATGTCGCTGGATAAGATACCAAAACACGCGCAACCCACAAGCACTTTGAAAGGCCGAATATGTCACAAAATGCGATTGAGCTGCGCGGTTTGAAGAAAACCTATGCCGCAACCAAAAAAACTGAGGCCAAGACGGCGCTCTCAGGCATTGATTTGGATATTCCGCGGGGCGCCATCTTCGGGCTCTTGGGACCCAATGGCGCGGGGAAATCGACCTTGATCAATATTCTCGCCGGATTGGTGAAAAAATCCGCGGGCTCAGTCAATATCTGGGGCTTTGATCAAGATGAGAATCCGCGACAATCGCGCGCCTCGATTGGGGTTATGCCGCAAGAATTGAACCTCGACCCGTTCTTCACGCCCGGAGCCTCGCTAGATATGCAGGCCGGCTTATACGGCGTGCCCAAAGCTCTGCGCAAAACCGATGAAATTCTACGGTTGATCGGATTGGAGGACAAAGCCAATGCCTATGCGCGCAGTCTTTCAGGTGGCATGCGCCGACGATTGCTTTTGGGCAAAGCGCTCGTCCATGGTCCACAGATCTTGGTGCTCGATGAGCCCACAGCGGGGGTGGATATCGGCCTGCGCCAGATGCTCTGGGACAATGTGCGCCAGCTCAATGCGGACGGCATGACTGTGATTCTCACCACCCATTACCTCGAAGAAGCTCAAGAAATGTGCGATCAAATCGCCATTATTCACGAGGGCGCGCTGCGCGCATTGGACACCACAGCCAACCTTCTGTCAAAACTTGACACAAAAACCTTAGTTGTTGAGAGTGAACCGCCCGTGGATATCAGTCTGCCTGCCGGGGTGACACAAAGCCAGCGGGCCGATGGCACCTTGGCCTTCACGTATAGCCGCAGTTCCATTTCTCCCGGTGAAATTTTAGATGCGCTACGCCTTGCGGGCGTCAAGATTTTGGACATCCAAACCGAACAGCCCGACTTGCAAGACGTCTTTTTGGACATCACCAAATAGGCCGGTACCCGCTAGGCTTCGCGCAACATCCGCCCAAGCGGCCGACCGGCGACGAGATGCACATGCAAATGCGGCACCTCCTGCACCCCATTGCGTCCTGAATTGGCCAAGAGACGATAGCCATCGCCTCCGGTGCCAGGATCAACCTTCAAGGCCGTTGCTACCTGACCAACTGCACGGGTGAAATCAACAATCTCCTCTGCACTGGCGGAATTGGCAAAATGGTCAAAACAGACGTAAGCTCCTTTGGGAATTACCAAAACATGCTCCGGCGCTTGTGCCTGAATATCGCGAAACGCTAGGCTGTGTTCGGTCTCTAGTACGGTAGTGTTGGGAATTTCCCCACGTAAAATCTTAGCGAAGATATTTTGATTGTCATACTCATACGCCATCAACAGGCTCCTAATCCGAAAACAAATGGTCCAATGCCAGTATGGCACGAGCCTTTTCGATAGAGATACTCAAAAATTCTGCCAATGGCACGGCATTTTCCACAAGCGCCACCTCTTCGTAGATCTGATAACTTTGCGGGAATTGCGCATCGATAATTTGGTGGTGCTCATGCAAAACATCTTGGCCCAGGGTCGGCAACAGGCGCTGCGTGACTTCCTTGGGGGAGCCTTCGACGATAAATCCTGTACGCTGCACATGACCAATCAAATAGGTCTCATTAAATTGGCACATCATCAACATAGCTCTGAAGATCCCACCAATAAAATGCCCATCGGCGAGATTAATCTTGATGAAATTCACGCAAAATTGAGCGAAACCTAAAGGCGGGTCTAAATAATACCCTGCTTTTTGAGCATCTGTGCGATCGAAGTAGCAGGGCGCGGACCGATGTGTCCGATCACCTCTCCTGCGGCAATACCACCGATTTTGCCGCAGGTCTCAAGATCAAGCCCTTGGGCCACCCCATATAGAAAGCCAGCGGCAAATTGATCGCCTGCACCTGTGGCGTCAACTGGGATCACTGGGACAACCGGCACATCCCAGCGCGCATCCGCCTGGCATATCGAGACACCCTGTTCCGAGCGCGTGCACACCACCAAATCACAATCTGCAGCCCCCATTTTGAGCGCTTTTGCCAAGTCATCCGTTTGATACAGCGACTTCAGCTCTTCTTCGTTGCATAAGAAAAAATCCAATGGGCCCAACACCAAAGCGCGAAAGTCATCACGATGCCGATCCACACAAAAGGGGTCGGACAGTGAAATTCCAGCGCGCGCACCAGATTGCCGTGCCAACGATGCGGCCTTGCGAAACGCCTCCTTGCCGGGCTCCTTGTCAAAGAGATATCCCTCAAAGAATAGTATTCCACAGTCAGTGATCACCTCGTCAGGCACATCTTCTGGTCCAACATCTGATGAAATTCCAAGATAGGTGTTCATTGAACGCTCACCATCAGGTGACACGAAAATCATTGACCGCGACGTCGGAAGCACCGCATTGCGCACCGGCGGGTTTGGAAAGTCCGTGCCTTCTGTTTGCATTGCCAAAGCGTAGGAATGACCCAAGTCATCATCGGCAACCCGTCCGATAAAAGCCGTACGAAGACCCAAAGATCCAAGCCCTGCAATCGTATTGGCCACAGATCCACCGGGCGTTTCTGTCCGGCTCTCCATCGCTGCGAAGAGCGCTTCAGCGCGCGGACGGTCAACCAGCTGCATGATGCCCTTTTCAACCCCGTTTTCGGCCAAAAATTCGTCACTGCTGATCGCAATAACGTCCGATACGGCATTTCCGATACCAACCACCTGATAGGCTTTTCTCACTGATTTTTCTCCTCAAATTGGCATAAATCACTGATAATGCAGGCGCGGCATTTGGGATTTCGCGCGACACAAATATATCGCCCATGCAATATCAACCAATGATGTGCGTGCAACTGAAAATCCGCAGGCACATTGTCTTCAATCGCCCGTTCAACCTGATCAACCGTTTTGCCCGGCGCAATGCCCGCACGATTTCCCACCCGGAAAATATGCGTATCCACCGCCTGTGCCGGCTGCTGCCACCACATATTCAATACGACATTTGCAGTTTTACGTCCAACCCCTGGTAGGCTTTGCAAGGCGGCCCGTGAATTGGGCACCTCGCCCCCAAACTTTTCCACCAAAATCTGCGCCATCTTCATCACATTGCGGGCTTTGGTCTTATAAAGGCCAATGGTCTTGATATGGGCGATCAACCCCTCTTCACCGAGATCCAGCATTTTTTGCGGCGTATCTACGATTTTGAACAGCGCCTCTGTGGCTTTGTTGACGCCCTTATCTGTCGCCTGCGCCGAAAGAGCCACGGCCACCACGAGCGTATAGGCGTTCACATGATTGAGCTCACCCTTTGGTTCAGCTTCGCTGTTTTCAAACCGCGAGAAGATTTCGCGCATAACCGGATAGGGGAGTTGTTTTGCCATGGCAGATCTATATGAAAAATTTGAGCAAAACTAAACCAAAATTTCTTGGCTTGTTTTTGCACATCGTCCGCAATTCATGAGCGAAGCCTTGCCGCCACACAATTCAGTGAATTGCGCAAAGATGGAAACTGGCGCATAACAAGACGCTGCAAGAAATTGACCTGGTTTGAGGAACCCATCATGAAAATTTTATCTTCTGCACTCGCCGGATCCGCATTGGTTGTTCTCACAGGATGCGTCACGCCAGAGAGCGCGGCCATTAACAAGCCAGGTGATAACACCACCGCAGGCACGATCATGGGCGGCATGATTGGGGCCATCGCTGGCATGGAGATGTCGAGCAAAAATGATCGCAAAAAGGGGACAATTATTGGTGCCATTGTCGGCGCGACGGCCGGTAATGCAATTGGTCAAACTCTGGATCAACAAGCGGCTGATTTGCGCCGGGATCTGAACAATGATCAAGTCGATGTCACAAACACTGGGTCCGAGCTCATCGTTACGATGCCACAGGACATTCTATTTGCCTTGGATAGCGCCGCTGTGCGCAGTGACTTGCGCCGCGACTTGGGCGTTGTGGCGGGCAATTTACAGGCCTATCCAGATTCCGCCATCTTGATTGAAGGTCATACGGACAGCACCGGAAGCGCCAACTACAACCAAGTACTGTCGCAACGTCGTGCAAATGCAGTGGCGGACGTCTTAATGAGCAATGGTGTGCCACCCGTACGCTTGCGCACATTTGGGCGCGGCGAGGGTGAACCCGTGGCCAGCAATCTCTCTGCCACTGGCCGTGCCCAGAACCGCCGAGTGGAAATTGTAATCCGACCAAACCTGTAACCTTGCCTCAAATCACGCGGCTGCGCGCCGCCGCCTGGCTGAAGTAACGCAACGCCGCTTCTCGAGATGACGGTTGCGTTCCGTAGACTGGTCATATAATTTGACCAATCTATGGGGGATGCATGCCGTTTCAAAGAGTTGACTCAGAAAAATTGTCAAAATCCGTTGTTCGGCAAGTAGAACAGCTAATTCTGCGCGGCATTTTGCGTCCAGGCGAGCGCTTGCCCTCAGAGCGAGAACTTGCGGAAAAGCTGGCTGTATCGCGCCCCTCGCTTCGGGAGGCCCTGAGTGAGTTACAGCAAGCTGGGCTTCTTACGGCGCGCGCAGGCGCAGGAATTTTTGTGGCAGAGGTTTTAGGCTCTGCTTTTTCCCCGGCCCTCATGCGGTTGTTTTCAACCCATGATGAAGCGGTTTACGACTATCTGGCATTTCGCAAAGATTTGGAGGGCCTGGCCGCAGAACGAGCCGCCCGAATCGGATCTGATACGGACCTCAAGGTCATCAACACCATTTACAATAAAATGGAGGCGGCACAATCCAAGCGCTCTACGGACGAAGAGGCGCGATTGGATGCTCAGTTTCACATGTCGATCTGCGAAGCGGGGCATAATGTGGTGATGCTACATATGATGCGCTCAATGTATGATCTGCTCCAGACCGGGGTATTTTACAATCGCAAGGCAACATTTCGACAAAAAAGTGGCCGGTCGCAACTGCTGGAACAACATGGTGCAATCAATGATGCGATCCAATCACGCAACCCAGATACAGCAAGGCAAGCGGTGCATTTACACTTGGATTTCGTCGGTGGAGTTTTGAAAGAACAGGAGCGCGCCAACAAAAATGAGGAGATCGCCAAGCTGCGCTTTTCTCATGCGTTAGACCGGCCCTAAGATCCCGTTTGGAGATCACCTTTCCCAAAAATGCACTCGACGCAGATGCGGCGCGGCACAAATAAGCCCAAGGTTCGCACCTCGGACTTATTCTCAATTCACATAACCAGCTAGTGTAGCTTTGAACCAACCTGTTCAATAGCATCGTCAATTAAACCATTGCCATCTGCCACAGTCATTTGATTTTCGATGATGCTGCGAGCTGCAGCCACGGCCACAATTATTGCTTCATCACGCACATCTTTGATCGCTGAGGCTTCTGCGGATGCAATCTGCTCCTCCGCAGCAACCATGCGGCGCGCAACAGAGTTTTTGATGTCAGCCTTGGCCTGCTCAGCCGCCGTAGCAGCCTCGACGCGCGCGGCCTCCACAATCCGGTCGGCTTGCGCTTGGACTTCAGCTTGCTTTTTCTCGTAAGAGGCCAGCAGCGCCCTCGCCGCTTCATGCAGAGAACGGGCTTCTTCCAACTCTGAGCGAATGCCGTCCGCACGGGCGTCCAGAATCTCACCAAGCATTTTCGGCACACCAAAATACAGAACCAACGCCACAAAGCCAGCAAACGCCAAAGTGACCACGAAATCGGTATTATGGAGTGAGAAGAATGCTCCACTGGCGGCAAGCGCCGGTGAGGCCAAAACTGTCACTATTAGGACTAAAAGATATCTCATGTCTTAGCCTTTCATCCGTTCAATCACGGCGGCTGTTACGGTTTTGGCATCTGCCTTACCGCCCAGCGCGGCAACGATTTCTTTTGTTGTTGCTTTGGCGACAATCTTAACATTTGCTTTCGCCGAGTCGCGAATTTCAGCCAGTTCTGCTGCCGCTTCTTTTGTCCGAGCAGAGATCTGAGCATCGGCCTTGGCTAATTCTTCGTCTAGCTGACCCTGAATTTCAGCACGCATTAAGACGTTAATATTCTGAGCCTCAGCACGTGCATCGCCAAGAGCTTTTTCATAGGCCTCTTCAGCCGCAAGCGCTTGGCTCTTCAAGTCTTCCGCTTCAGCCAGATCATTCGTGATCGTACCGGCACGATCTGCCAAAGCACCACCGATACGCGGCAGGGCAATGCGCGACAAGATGAAGTAGATCACAACAAGCGTTATGACCAACCAAAAGATTTGGTTCGAGAAGGTCGAAAAATCCAGCTGTGGCATGCCTACCTTTGCAGCACCGCCCACGGCTTGACCCGCATCTGTTGTCTGTGTTGCCATATCAATTCCTCCAATACCTGAGGGCGAACTAGGGCTTCAATGAGGCCCCAGAACCTTAAGGAAAGGATGGCTTATACTGCGAACATCAGCAGCAGAGCGACGAGGAATGAGAAAATCCCCAAGGCTTCTGCAAACGCAATGCCAATGAACATCGTTGCAGTTTGGCCGCCAGCGGCAGAAGGGTTGCGCAGTGCGCCTGATATAAAGTTGCCCACAACATGGCCAACACCAACGGCTGCGCCGCCCATGCCAGTACATGCCAAGCCAGCACCAATGTAAGCACCCATTTGTACGATATCGCCAGTCATTTCATAGTCTCCTTGATTTCATTTATAATAGATAAGTTGAAGCTCGTAACTTAGTGATGCGGATGCAATGCATCCCGCAAATACACACAGGTCAGAATTGCAAATACATATGCCTGGATGAAGGAAACGAGCACTTCTAGGGCATATATAGCTGTGATCGCGAGAATCGACAGCGGTGTCACTACCAGTCCAATACCCGTCGAAATAAGAATCAGAGGCGCAAACGCTGCGAACACTTTAATAACAGCGTGACCCGCCATCATGTTGCCAGCTAAACGAATAGAGTGGCTTACGGGGCGCACGAAGTACGAAATCACCTCGATCAGCGCCAAGATTGGGCGTAACACAAGTGGGGCAGATGAAATCCAAAACACGCTCAAAAAGCTAAAACCATTTTTTACAAACCCCAGGATGGTAACCGCTAGGAATACTGCCATAGCCATTACGGCTGTTACCGCAATGTGACTTGTGGTGGTGAACGCCATCGGAAGGAGGCCGAGGAAGTTAGCAACAACAATGAACATGAAAAGTGTCATAATGTATGGAAAGTAGACAACGCCGTCTTTGCCGGTCACGTCTTCAACCATCTTGTAAATAAACCCATATGCCAACTCTGCAATTGACTGACTACGTGTTGGAACCAAAGCCCGGCCGCGGGCTCCCAAAACCAAAATTGCAAAGATTACCAGAATTGAGACGCCCATCCATAGTGTCACGTTGGTGATCGTAAACCATTCCACCGGGCCCGCACCAAACAATGGTGTTACCTGAAATTGATCCATCGGATGAAATACGAGGCCTGCTTCTGCTTCGCCATGTGTTTCTGTTGCCAAGGTCTCAGCCCTCTTTTTCGTCTGCGGCTCGCGCCATGTGCATTTTTTGAACTTCCTGGGCCGTGCGCATCATCGTGCGCACACCGGCCACAAAGCCCAAAACTATAAACAAGACCAGGAAAATTGGCAGTGTGCCAAACAGCCTATCCAAGCCATACCCAATCCCAAATCCAATGACGATTCCAGCCACCAATTCTATCACCATACGCCAGGCCATATTGGCCATTGTATGATGCTCCTCTTTGGCAGGTTTTGGCGCCGTCGTAGCCTTCATCCTCGCAATGCGATTTTCGAGCTCAGTGAGCTTCTGCGGATCTGGCGTCGGCACATAAAACTCCCGTCCAAGAGTGATGCGAGGGGGATAGTCGCCTCTGCACGGAGAGTCAATTCCAGTTTGCATGCAAGTACTCGACCTAACTAATTGTTTTTAAATTATTTTAAATAATTGCACTCCCGTCATCGATCATGAGTCATAGCCAATCACCTCAAATAACGTCAAAAGGGATATTCAACCATTCGGTTGACGATCGGATCGCGTTGGGTATCAGTAAGGATATGGCCAGCTCTCTTGATCTCATCTTTTCCGCCCTCTCAGACCCAACGAGGCGAGAAATCCTCACCTTGCTGCTGGAAGATGACATGGCTGTGACCGATGTAGCGGAACCTTTTGAGATGTCTTTGGCGGCGATCTCCAAGCATTTAGCTGTACTAACCAACGCCAGACTGATCCAACAAGAACGCCGCGGCCGAGTAAAATGGTGCAAACTAGATCCCTATGCCATGCAGGCCGCCGGGGCTTGGATGCAAGGCTTCGGTCACTTTGAACCGCTCGATCTAGATGGGTTGGAAGCCTACATAAAAAAGAACCTCCAGAACTCGTAATCCCTACAGCCTCTATTCGCATCCTAAGTGCCCATGGCAAGAATTAAAAGGCCGCTGGTGACCCAGGCAGGATTCGAACCTGCAACCTGCCCCTTAGGAGGGGGCTGCTCTATCCAGTTGAGCCACTGAGCCACGCAACCCTAGTGCCAAAAATATCTTGGGAAATCCAGTGCCTGAATTGTAGAAGTTTTGGCTTATTCAGGCCGGGTGCATACTAGGCTTGGACATTCCGCATTGGCTTGGGTAACGTTTTGGAAGTTAAATATGGATCAAAACATGAGTCAACAAAAGCGCCCTCTGACCCTCCGAGATGTGTCCGAAGTTTCAGGTGTATCAGAGATGACGGTGAGCCGCGTGTTGCGCAATCGAGGCGATGTCTCGGCCGCGACGCGGGAGAAAGTGTTAAACGCAACCAAAACCCTGGGCTATGTGCCAAATAAAATTGCTGGGGCCTTGGCCTCTCAGCGGGTGAATTTAGTGGCGGTAATTATTCCGTCTTTGTCAAACATGGTTTTCCCCGAAGTGATGACCGGCATATCCGATGCGCTGGATGACACACCCTTGCAACCTGTTGTTGGCGTGACCAATTATCTACCCGAACGTGAAGAAAAAGTCCTCTATGAAATGCTCTCTTGGCGCCCCTCCGGCGTGATCATTGCAGGGCTGGAGCAATCAGAGACGTCACGCGCGATGCTCATAAACTCCGGTATTCCAGTGGTGCAAATCATGGATATTGACGGCGAACCCATTGATGCCATGGTCGGTATTTCCCACCGGCGCGCCGGGCGCAAAATGGCAGAAGCGATTTTAAAGTCTGGGTACCAAAATATCGGGTTCATGGGCACACAAATGCCGCTCGATCATCGGGCCCGCAAGCGTTTTGAAGGCTTCACCCAGGCCTTAGGCAAACAGGGTGTCGAGATTATGGATCAGGAGTTTTACACCGGCGGTTCAGCATTGGCCAAAGGCCGCGAAATGACCGCCGCAATGATGGAACGCTCCCCAGAATTGGATTTTATGTATTATTCCAATGATATGATTGGTGCAGGTGGGCTTTTGCATCTGCGCGAACAAGGTATAAATGTTCCCGAACAGATGGGTTTGGCGGGGTTCAACAAAGTCGAACTGATTGACGGCCTGCCGCAGAAATTGGCCACGATGGACAGCTGTCGTTTTGAGATCGGTCAAATGGCAGCCAAAATTATTGCGGCGCGCAACGATCCTTCGCTGGAACCTATGAGCAATGTGATCGAGCTATCACCGAAGATCGCCTATGGTGACACCCTACGACGCAAATAGTTAAGGTGGGTTGGGGAAAATCACCGGGCGATCGCCAGCCTGCCATTCGGGGTATTTTGTCATGATGCTGACAAAACGGTCCGACGCCAAAAATCTGGACAGCCAGCGCTGCAGGTTTGGCCAGGGTTGGGCATCAAACCTGCTGCGGTCACTATTGGCAAATTGACGTATGAATGGCACAATTGCCATATCAGCCAGGGTGCATGTTGCGCCAAAAATCCAATCTGAGCTGGCAATTTGCGAATTTAAATCCAACAAAAATTCCGCCGCCCGTCCGCGCTCTTGTTCAGGATCTAGATCGGGATAGCGCACGGCATATTTCGTATGATCCAACGCGGTTTTGAACGGCCCGTCACAGCGCGCAATCCACTCATATCCCGCCTCCGGCATGACCAGCCAGCTTTCTGGATCTGATTGATCCAAAGCCCAAAGCATTACCTCAAGGCTTTCCTCAATCACCACAGAGGGCGTCACCAAAACAGGCACGGTGCCCTTCGGAGAGCTGGCGAGGAATTCTGGCGCCTTCTCCCGTAACACGATCTCCCGCAGCTCCACCGTTAAGCCAGACGCCAAAATCGCCACCCGAGCACGCATAGCATAGGGACAGCGCCGAAAGCTGTATAAAACTGGCGACGACGCATCCAAGCTCACGCGGCGCGCCCAAGCAATTGCGTGCCAGAAGTTGCTGTGATCTCTGCAGAAACAATCTGACCTTCCGGTTGAGCCTGATCAAAAGTCACTTCCGCAAATTGTTGTGTGCGACCCATCGTAGGACTCTCCATCAACACGCTGTGAATTTGCCCGATCTGCGCCACAAGATGGCGCTCAACCTGCGCCTCTCCTGCCTGGCGCAGGCGGGCGGCGCGGTCTTTGATGGCGCGACCATTCACCTGCGGCATGCGGGCGGCAGGCGTGCCATTGCGCACAGAATAGGGAAAGACGTGTAGCCACGTCAGGTTGCAATCCCGCACCAGCGCCAAGGAATTCTCAAAATGGGCTTCGGTCTCCGTCGGAAACCCCGCAATAATATCCGCGCCAAATGTCATCTCAGGGCGCAGGCACAGCGCCTCCTCAGTGAACCGAATGGCATCGTCGCGTAAATGTCGGCGTTTCATGCGCTTCAAAATGAGATCGTCGCCGTGCTGCAAGGACAGATGCAAATGCGGCATCAAACGCGGCTCTGTGGCAATGGCCTGCATCAATGCAGGGTCCACTTCAATGGAATCAATCGAGCTAATCCGCAGGCGGGGCAAATCTGGAACCAGTTTTAGGATCCGAAGCACCAAATCCCCCAAGCGCGGGGTCGCTGGCAGATCTGCGCCCCAACTGGTCATATCCACACCCGTTAGAACAATTTCCGCATAGCCGCGATCCACCAATCTTTTGATTTGATCCACCACAACCCCGGCCGGCACAGAGCGCGAGTTGCCGCGACCAAATGGGATTATGCAAAAGGTACAGCGGTGATCACAGCCATTTTGCACTTGCACATAAGCGCGGCTGCGGGTTCCAAAGCCGTCGATCAAATGGCCAGCTGTTTCGGTAACGGACATGATGTCATCCACCTGCACCGGCTCCGTGCCATACTCTCCCGCCAAGCCGGCCCAAGTTGCAGGCTGCATTTTTTCCATATTGCCCAGCACAGCATCCACTTCGGACATCTGCGCAAAACTCTCAGGCTCAGTCTGCGCAGCGCAGCCTGTGACAATCAATTTTGCTTGCGGGTGTGTGCGGCGCAGCTTGCGTATATCTTGCTTGGCTTTACGCACCGCTTCCGCAGTCACGGCACAGGTATTTACCACAACCGTATCAGTGAGTCCCGATTGACTCACCAGCTCTTTCATCGCCTCGGTTTCATACATGTTTAATCGGCAGCCATGATTTGAAAAGACTGGCACATTCATTGGAGGCTCTCCAAAAACTGCACGGTCAGCACGCCATCAAACACATGCATAGTTGCGCCTGTCATCCAAACACCATCGTCGCACCAATCGATGTCAATCAAACCACCGTCAAGCTGAATTTCAACCCGCCGCCCAGTGAGGCCCAAACGCGCCGCCGCGACCGCTGTGGCGCAAGATGACGAGCCAGAGGCCAAAGTCACCCCCACACCGCGCTCCCAGACCCGCATTCTCAGACGGTTCTTTCCGGCAACATGGGCAAATTGCACATTGGTGCGTTCAGGAAACAACGGATCATGTTCAAACCTTGGCCCCAACTGCTCCAAATCTACTGCATCCGCATCTTCAACAAAAAACGTGCAATGCGGGTTGCCCATGCCAGTTGCCGTCGGCTGGCCGTCAAGCGGTAAGTGCAAAGTCTCCATTTCCCGCGCCAACGGCACCTCATCCCATGCAAGCAAAGGCTGGCCCATATTGACGCTGACCAAAGCGCCCTCCTGACGCGCATGCAAGATGCCGCGCTCCGTAATCAAAGAGAGAGTCTGCCGCCCCAAACGCTGCATCTCATATTGCGCGACGCAGCGCGTGGCATTTCCGCAAGCACCCGCTGTCGAGCCATCGGCGTTGAAAAAGGTCAAGGCGACATCCGTCTGCGGCGAATCACTTATCACCGCCAGCTGGTCAAACCCCACACCCAGATGTCGATTGCCCAATCCGCGGGCAATTTCTGGCGAGATCAGTGGCCCATGCCCGCGCGAATCGACAATAACAAAGTCATTGCCGAGCCCATGCATCTTCTTAAAGGAAATCTGCTGCGTCATGATGGCCATATATCGGTGTAATTAAAAGGAATCCAGTAATAGATCATAATAGCCCTTGACCCCGCCCTCTACCCTTTCTAGACACCGCCGCAGTGGGCCCTTAGCTCAGCCGGTAGAGCAACTGACTTTTAATCAGTAGGTCGATGGTTCGAACCCATCAGGGCTCACCACTCGTACAAAGGTTTAGGCTTAGCGGCCTAAGCCTTTTGTTTTTCCAACCAGACATTCAGCTAGATCAAGCCGCGCGGTTCAACGCCCAATCACGCGTCACGGGCCTGCATCTGCGCGCCTATTTCCGCCACGCATGTGCATACCTGCGAAACCAATGCAATCGGTGTGATTTGACGTCCTATGCGCCTCCTCGCCTCACCAGCGCGCCCGCATGCGCAATCCGTCCAAGTGGATGCAGAGCTGCGGACCTTGTGGAATGCGCACGAACCCCGTGCACGCGAGGCCCAAGCAGCTCAAACGCGTGCAGCTGTATATACCGAATGCCGCCGTTTGGGATGCAACCTTGCCAATACGCGATGCCGCTACAAAAAAGAGCGACGCCGAAGCGCCGCTCTCTCTATGGGTAAGTAGGTTTCGCTTAGAATGCGATTCAAACCGATAGCTGTCAGATCGTTATTCTCACCAGCTTTGTCATGCATTGCTGCGAATGCAGATGCGCCACCACCAAGATCGTAGTCAAGGATGAATGTTGTGGCATCTGTTTCGTCAGTTGCGAAGGATGCTGAAGTGGCACCAGCTGCGTATGCAACAGAGAAGTCCCACTCGTCACCGCAGGAACCGGCAGTGCCTGGACGGATTGATGTGTAGCCATCAGTGATGCCGCCCATTACGTATGACAGACCAAGTGTGTTGTCATCTTCGGAACCGTCTGCTTTTGACTCGTCCTCAACGGAGGCTTTCAGCGTCAAGTCACCCATTGCGTAGGATGCAGAGATCTTTGATGCAGAACCGCCGTTATCATCGTTGTCTGTGCCAGTAGCTGTCAACGCTACACCAGCAAAAGTACCACTGAGTGAGTAGGAGTTAGTAAAGTTTTCTTGGTCGGTTGTTGCTGCAACAGCAATACCTTGTACTGTACCAAACAGTTTCATGTCTTCTTGCTGAGTGTCGTCAAACAAAATGCTGTCGCGGCCCTCATACATCTTGGCCAATTTGTATTGCGCCTCGACATCTCCTTGAGACGCCGCCTTTTGATGCCATGCCAGTGTCTTTGCAGGGTGTTACATGACACTCTGACCATGCTGATAAACACGGGCAAACATGCTTGGAGAGACTGCCGCACCCATGGTTTCACCCGGCTCAATATCCTGCGCATAGGCCATGGGTACGCAGGCCAACTAAAGGCACATCACTGCTGAAATTTGGTTGAACCGTCACATAGCATCCATCAAAGTAAATATTAATCAATTATTTACATCCAAACCCAATGAGGTGAGGGAGGGAATTGTTAATCCAATATTAACTTGACGGGAAATGCGATCAACGAAACTCAATGGAATTGAGCCGTAAAAGTTACTTTATGGTTAATGCGGAAAGGCGCCCGCAGGCGCCTCCCCCAGGGTCCTAAGCCTTGGCACGGGCGCCGGTTGGATCATAAAGCGGCTTCATTGACGCTTCCGCGACAACCCGCGTTCCAGCGACGTCGATTTCATAACTGGAGGCCAAAACTTCAGCCACGCTCTCACCGGCACAGGGCACATATCCCAAGCCAATTGCGCCACCGAGGTGATGACCATAATTGCCAGATGACAGGTAACCTACAATCTCACCATCCCGCAGCACCGGCTCATTGTGGTACAAAAGCGGCTCTGGATCGGTCAGTTTGAACTGTACCATGCGCGCATTCAGTCCCGCTTCCTTCTTGCGCAGCACCGCATCACGACCGATGAACTCAGCTTTGTCCATCTTCACCGCAAAGCCCAATCCAGCCTCTAGAACATGGTCCTCGCAAGTGATGTCATGGCCAAAATGTCGAAAACCTTTTTCGATACGGCAGCTGTCCATCATATGCATGCCGCAAAGTTTTGCATTCATTTCTTGCCCAGCCTGCCACAGTGTTTCAAAAGCATGGCCCGCCATATCTGTGCTGACGTAAACCTCCCAGCCCAACTCGCCCACATAGGTGACCCGATGCACCCGTGCCAGCCCCATGCCCAGCTCAATTTCTTGCGCCGTCCCAAAGGGATTGTTGGCATTGCTGAAATCATTGGGAGAAACCCGCTCTAATAACTTGCGAGCATTTGGTCCCATGACAGCCAAGACACCTTCACCCGCCGTGACATCAGTTATCACAACATTAAACGCCCCTTTGTGGCGCATCATCCAGGTCTGATCGGCCAGACGGGTCGCAGCCGGGGTAACCACCAGATAACAAGCTTCAGACAAACGGGTGACGGTCACGTCGGCCTCTATCCCCGCCCGATCATTCAAAAATTGCGTGTAAACAATCTTGCCCTGGGGCACATCATATTGACCACCACCAATGTAATTCATGAAGGCACAAGCATCCGGCCCTTCCACGCGAATTTTGCCAAACGAGGACATATCATAAAGCCCAAGATTGTTGCGCACCGCCTTATGTTCGGCTGCGATATTATCAAAGAAATTTTGCCTCTTCCAACTGTAGGCATAGCTGGCATCTTGCCCAGGATTGGCAAACCAATTCGCCCTCTCCCACCCGGCCAATTCACCAAAGACAGCGCCGTTTTCCTTGAGATGATGATGAAACGGCGTACGCCGCACACCGCGGGCTGTCTTTTTTTGTAGATAAGGGAAGTGATCGGCGTAAAGTAAGCCAAGCGTTTCCTTCGAGCGTTCAAACAAATAATGTTTGTTGCCCTGAAACGGTTGCATCCGACCGATGTCTACATCCCCGAGATCAAAGGGTTTTTGACCGTCTTCCATCCATTGCGCCAGAGCCTGCCCCGCACCGCCGGCGGATTGAATACCAACAGAATTGAAGCCGGCAGCCACCCAAACATTATCCATCTCCGGCGCCAAGCCAAGATGATAGGCGTCATCGGGGGTAAAACTCTCCGGTCCGTTGAAAAACGTGTGGATTCCCGCAGAACCCAGCATCGGCATGCGCGACACTGCTTTTTCCAAAATTGGCTCAAAATGGTCGAAATCTTCCGGCAATTGATCAAATTCAAAATCAACCGGAATGCCTTCGATGGCCCAAGGCTTTGAAACGGGCTCAAAAGCTCCAAGGAGCATTTTTCCAGCATCTTCTTTATAGTAGGCACATTCATCTGGAACCCGCAGCACAGGCATTTGGCTCAGTCCTTCAATGGCCTCACTGACGATATAAAAATGCTCACAGGCCTGGAGCGGAACATTAATGCTCAGCATCCGCCCAACCTCATGGCCCCACATGCCGCCACAGTTGATTACATTCTCGCAGTCGATCGCGCCACTCTCGCCATTTTGATTTTCCCACTGTAAAGAGGTGATCCGCCGCCCCTCGCGTGTCACGCCCATGGCTTTGGTTTGCTCAAACAACTGCGCACCCATCTGCCGCGCGCCTTTGGCCAGAGCCAGCGCGATATTGGCCGGATCGCCCTGTCCATCCAGTGGCAACCAAACTCCGCCCGTCACCCCATCAATATTAAGATGTTCATATTTTGCTTTGACCTCAGCTGGGCTGATCTCTTCCACATCCACCCCGAAGGCCCGTGCCATAGCCGCTTGACGATAGATTTCCTCCCGGCGCTCTTTGGTCAGAGCCACGGTAATCGAGCCGCAACGTTTGAAGCCCGTTGCAACGCCGATCTCCGCTTCCAAATTGCCATACAGCTCTTGGCTATACTTCGCCAATTTCGTCATATTCGCCGTCGCGCGCAGCTGGGCAATCAAGCCCGCGGCATGCCAAGTTGTACCAGATGTCAATTGCTTGCGCTCTAGCAAGACAACATCTTTCCAGCCCAATTTGGCCAAATGATACGCCAATGAGCAGCCAATAACCCCGCCACCTATGATGACCGCGCGCGCTTTTGTCGGAACCTGAGCCATATCCATCTCCTATGGAACTTAAACTGATGTGCTCAATGACCCCTAGGGGTACATCTTCGCGTATTTTTCTTTGTAAAGCGCAATCATGTCCGCCTCCGTCACCCCGTCATCATAGGGCGGGGTAGAGAGGGGTTTGACCTCGTTCACCTTGATCACAACA
>Ga0206127_1000850_pt1 | contig 35671 bp, 24 predicted proteins | sample Helgoland_Spring_6_FD_148646 | JGI IMG/M metagenome (GOLD analysis project Ga0206127, IMG submission 148646) | Pelagic subsurface seawater microbial communities from Kabeltonne, Helgoland, North Sea - Helgoland_Spring_Bloom_20160419_1 | ecosystem: Environmental > Aquatic > Marine > Epipelagic ...
TGTGTAGCACCCTCAATTACGGCCATGTAAGCTGTCCGATGGTCAAATTTTATAGCCAATCGACGTTGATGCGGGACGATAGCCATGAAGAAATCTGACCTGCCACAGAAACAGTGCCTCATTTGCAAGAGGCCGTTTACGTGGCGTAAGAAATGGGAAAAAGTCTGGAGCGAGGTTAAGTACTGCTCTGAACGCTGTCGGCGTTCATCAAAAAGTGATAAGTGACGTGAAAGAAATGATTAATGTTGTTTGGTTCAAGCGAGATTTACGGATAAACGATCATGGCCCGTTACTGGCAGCGTCAAAATTATCTTTACCGATATTACCGTTGTATGTTGTTGAGCCTGACTATTGGAAAAAAAGTTTTAGTTCTAGGCGCCACTGGCATTTCATTCACGATTGCCTCACTGATTTAAACACTGCGGTATCCAGTTTAGGCCAGCCACTGATAATTAAAGTGGGGGATGTGTGTGCAGCTATTGAAAATATTCACTCGGACTACAATGTTCAAGGTATATATGCCCATGAAGAAACCGGTAATCTTTGGACCTATCAAAGAGATATAAATGTAAGAAAAATATGCGAGCTTAATAATATTCCGATACATGAATATCCATTAAACGGCGTTGTGAGAAAGCTAGCGTCGCGTAATGGTTGGTCGGTCATTCGAACCAAGCGCATGGTCGAAAAAATACGAGAAAAGCCGAAAGAACTAAAGCCTTTGCAGCGTTATATCTCTGACAAGCTACCTCCTAAAGATGATCCGATGTTTGGCGAAGAGTTCGTTGGAACCGTGCAAAATGGTGGTCGTAATGCAGCTGTTGATGATTTAAGAGGGTTTTTGAATCATCGCTCATCTGGCTACCTCCGCCATATCTCTGGCCCTAGATTATCGGCTGTTTATTGCTCGCGACTTTCAGCCCATCTTGCTTGGGGAAGCCTTTCCGTGAGAGAAGTTGTGCAATCGGTCAAAAAAAGACAACAACAGCTCAACACTGACGATAAAAAACGATTCGGGCGAAATTTAACGGCCTTTAATTCGCGATTAGCATGGCGTTGTCATTTTATTCAGAAAATTGAAGACCAGCCCTCAATAGAAACTCATTGCATGCACCCTGCCTTTGAAGGATTGCGTGAGAATGACCATAATGAGGAGCGTTATCAGGCTTGGGCAACGGGGCATACAGGCTACCCATTCATCGATGCTTGCATGCGTAATCTTATTGCAGGCGGATGGATTACCTTTCGAATGCGCGCCATGCTGGTAAGCTTTGCGAGTTATCAACTTTGGTTGGATTGGCGGGTCATAGGAGATCATTTGGCGCGTCTATTTACAGATTTTGAGCCGGGTATTCACTACAGTCAGCTACAGATGCAGTCAGGTGTCACGGGGATCAATGCAATGCGGGTTTACAACCCGGTCAAACAATCAATCGAACATGATCCTAACGGTGACTATATTCGCAAATGGGTTCCGGAGTTGGCGGACCTCCCTATCGAGTTTATTCATGAACCTTGGACATGGGGCAAAAATTTAATTGATGACGCTTCCTGCATACTCGGTACTGTTTATTCAGAGCCTATTGTTGATAATGCTTCAGCAGCAAAAGATGCGAAGGAAAAGCTGGCTGAAATACAAAAGAGTGAGCAGTTCCACGCGATATCAAAAACGGTATATAACAAGCTTGGCAGTAGAAAAAAAGCCCTCAGAAAAATGAAAAAAACTCCATCAGAAGGGCAGTTAACGTTATTTTAGTTAACGCACTACGATAGTCATGATGTCCTGCAGCAGGAGGGGCTTGGTCCCACCATGCCCAAATGTCGTCAATGGTAATGTAGAGAAATTGACGCTTCCAGTGATGACCCGTTAACAATGGATCGTATCGTTCCTATTCTTTACATAATTGCTCAAGCTCTGCGCCTAAGAAACCATACACACGTCGGATGCGACTGTTGATTCTGAGCTCTGCCTGCGATGTAAGCGATAGGGTTAAATTTAGTGCGGGTAAGTGGCTTAATTTACGTTTTACTCTATGGCTCGGGCTATCGCCGGCACAGCTATCGCTTGGGTAGCGTTGGGCACCAATAAAAGTATGAACCCGTTTTTTGAATTGTTTGGTTATGAAGGAAGTATTGCACTGGGAACGTCTGCAATACGCCTTTGGTTACCATGCGCAGGAATCGCATTGGTTATGTTTTCTCATAAACAGAAGAAAGCTTGAGATATCATGCGGCGGTTGAATAGCGCAGGGCTACATCGATGGTCGTCGCTATTGTCGTCATAGTCCTATCGAACCATGGGGCGTGTTCGGAGTATTGGACCGGTCCAAGTAACCTGCATACCTGCAAATCGATAAACCTCTGCTACTATGGGATCAGTTTACATCACCCCGCCAGTTTGAGTTCGTGAGGCATGCGGGGTTGAGATAATTCCAGGAAGCCGAAGTGTATGAATAGCACTTGGAAACGGGAGGATACAACGATGGACCTTGAACGTAAAGACTTAGGGGTGGGTACTAAGCCGGCGCTAATAGTTGTGGATATGATAAAGGGCTTTACCGACCCAGCTTGCCCGCTGGGGTCAGATTGCCCGGACGTTGTGTCTGCTAACGAAGCGTTATTGCGGGCATTTAGGCATCGATCATTGCCGATTTTTTTTACAACGGTGGTTTATCACAACAACAATCAGGCGCGAGTGTTTAGGCAGCGTATTGAGGCCTTAAATCTGTTGACGCCCGATTCTGTTTGGGTGCAACTGGATGAACGGTTGGCGCGGTTGCCGGGCGAGGAATTGCTGGAGAAGCAGTGGGCGAGCGCTTTTCATAAAACAGATCTCGATGCGCGGCTGCGCGGGTGTCAAGTTGATACTCTGGTAGTGACGGGACTGACGACCAGTGGCTGTGTTCGAGCTACTGCGGTGGACGGTCTGCAGTATGATTATCGTGTAATAGTGCCGCGTGAAGCGGTGGGTGATCGTAATCAGGGTGCTCATGAGGCTAACTTACATGACCTTCAGGCAAAATATGCCGATGTAGTCTCGGTCGCTGACGTGATTACTTGCTTGCCCGATCCAACTGACTAACTTTATCGAACTAGCTGTTTGCATTCATTTTCAGGTCCATACTGTACTGGAACCGATCTGGGTGGTAACAGGCATGCAAGTAATCTACGAGCTCTTCCTCTCCATTTCTGGTGATAAAAGAATGGCGTATTAGGCTTATCAGAGGCGCGCCAACCGTCGTTTGCAGTGATTCTGCTAGAGCCTCGGTGGCCGAAATCGCACTGATGGTCTGTGTAATATGTGTAAATTTGATGTCCTGCTTGCGAAAAATATCCAATCGGCTTGATTGCTGAAAATCCTTCTTGCTGACGGGCTTGTCGAGTCCAATTGTCCAGCTGGCATGATGCCCGAAAGGCAGGCCCTGGCGCGAGCGCACCCGCACAAGATGCAGCGCTTCTTCTTTGTCATTCATTTTTAGTGCGTCCCTGATGCTCGCCGGTGGTCGCATTTTTTTACAGTCCAGCACCTTGACATCTGAGTGCCGTGCCATGCTCTCGATTTCAAGCAGCAGACCAACGAGCGGGGCGCTCACGGGTGTTGGTGTATAGTCATAGGTGACGTGTGTTCCCTTTCCCCGGCGACGCTGCACCAAGTCTTCAGCCGCCAGCTCATCCATTGCACGCTTGGCAGTTATCCGCGACACATTGAAAGATTCTGCCAGCTGTTGCTCTGTAGGCATCTGCATGCCATTGCCAAAAGTACCGTTGAGAACTGACTCCTTCAATAGGGTGTATAGCTGGAAATACAAGGGTGTCGGTGCTTCGGAGGACAATGTGTTGAGTTGAGTTTCACTAAAAAAGTGGGTAATTGCATTCATTCGCGGCGCCTTCAAGAAAACATAATCTGATAGGACGTCAACTTGTACCGTTTCCGATGCGGACTCTTTATTGTCTGGTGGCACGGCCTCAAATGGCTAGCCACTGACAGCGTCCTTGCTCTAGAGCACAAATAACGTGTTTCAGAAGTAAAACAATGTGCTATTGTTATACGTATATAACACGTTGGTCAAATTTAGTAAGATTTTGTTGTGGTATAGCCAGGGTACTAGTCATGTTAAATCAAGGCGAAAGATCGTGAGCGAGACCGAGAGACCCCTCGAGGGGCTGCGAGTCATCGAAATGGGTCAACTGCTGGCCGGGCCGTTTACGGGTACCATTCTTGGTTACTTCGGCGCGGAGGTGATTAAAGTGGAGCCGCCGGGTGGTGATCCGGTTCGTGGCTGGCGTTTGCTACATAATGGCACTTCCCTTTGGTACCGAAGTTTGGGGAGAAATAAAAAAAGTGTCACGCTGGATTTAAAGTCCGAGCGTGGTCGTGAATTGGCCCTTCAGCTGATGGATACCGCCGATGTGGTGGTTGAGAATTTTCGCCCCGGCCTCATGGAGACGTGGGGGTTGGGTCCAGATCAGGTCAAGGCGCGTAATCCGGGCTTAGTCTATGCGCGAATATCCGGTTACGGGCAGACCGGCCCCTATGCGGGCAAGCCTGGTTATGCCTCGGTCACTGAGGGGTTTGGAGGCTTTCGCCACGTTAACGGTAATCCCGGTGAGGCGCCTGTGCGCCCCAATATTAGTCTCGGTGATACGGTTGCAGCCATTCATGCTGCCCTAGGAATTGCACTGGCTTTGATTCAGCGATCCAAACCCAATTCAGGCAAAGGGCAAGTTGTTGATGTGGCGCTGTATGAGTCTATTTTCAACCTGATGGAGGGAGTTGTGCCCGAGTTCGATGGTGCAGGCGCCGTCCGAGAGCCCTCTGGTACAACGATTACGGGAATTGTGCCGACGAATACCTACCGCTGCTCAGACGATAAATATGTGATCATTGGCGGTAACGGAGACTCTATTTTTAAGCGTTTGATGACAGTAGCGGGACGCGCGGATATGGCCGACAACCCCGCTATGGCAGATAATGCTGGACGCGTGCTTCACGAGGCAGAGATCGATGAGGTACTTGGCCTCTGGTGCGCCGGGAATTCTTCGACGCAGATATGTCAGATGCTGGAAAACGAACGAGTGCCTGTAGGACCTATTTACAGTGTGGAAGACATGATGGAAGATCCACAGTATATTGCTAGAGAAATGTTTGAATGTGTAGAAATAGACGGAGAGCCACTTAAGATTCCGGCTATTTTGCCGAAGCTGGAATCGACCCCGGGCCGGACCGATTGGCCGGGTGGAGAGGTTGGTAGTCATAATGACGAAATCTTGCGCGGTATTCTGCAGTTAGACGAAGCGCAGTTAGAGCAGCTGCGACGAGATGGGGTGGTCGGTTAATGTTGCGATCAAAGGTTAGTTGCTAGGAGTTGCAAGTGGTGAACGAACAAATAGTTATAACCGATGTGGGTCCCAGAGATGGCCTGCAAAATCAGCCGATAATTCTCGATGTCGGACAGCGTCTGCAATTGATTGACGCCATTGCTGATGCCGGTGTAAGTAGTATTGAAGTGGGAAGTTTTGTGTCGCCGAAGGCCGTGCCAGCGATGAGGGGCACCGAAGATGTTTTTGCTGGCCTGTCGAAGGCTAATGGTGTTCGTTACACCGCATTGATTCCAAATATGAAGGGCTATGAACGCGCGGTTGCGGCGGGTGCGCGCGCTGTGACTATGGTGTTATATGCCAGCGATGGTATGGCCAAGAAAAATGTCAACATGAGTATGCTGCAAGCAGACCGCGTGACAGCCGATATTCTGACGAGGGCTAGGGCAGAGCAAATAGAAGTAACAGCAATTATTGCCGTGGCTTTTGACTGTCCGTTTGATGGTCCTACGGATCCAGCTGTTGTGCGAGCCTCGACCGCTAACTTTTTATCGTTGGGCGCAAACCAGGTGGTGATTGCCGATACGATTGGCGCGGCAGATCCGCAGCAAGTGCGTTCTTTAACGGCGGATTTGGTCTCAGATAACGGTGCCGCGCGACTAGGTTGCCATTTTCACGATACCAGGGCCATGGGACTTGCCAACGTATTCGCCGCAGTGGAGTCGGGCGTTAGGCGCTTCGAGGCGTCCATTGCAGGTTTGGGCGGATGTCCTTTTGCGCCGGGAGCGAGCGGTAATGTTGCAACGGAGGATGTCGTTATGATGCTGGAGCAAATGGGTTTTGCCACCGGCGTAGATATCAAGGCACTGTTGCGTGCATCTGATATCGCTGAACAATTAACTGGCACGGCCCTTGGCGGGCGCGCTAAACCTTGGCTGCAAAAACGAATGAACAAGCAAGCAGGCTGATAACAGCAACACATAGACCGATAAGCAAATAGCACAGGAAGCAAGTATGAGTTACAGGTTGGGTGTAGATGTAGGGGGTACTTTTACTGATCTACTATTGATTAATGAAGATTCCGGTGCCACTTATACGGCTAAAGTACCGTCAACCCCTGAAGACTCCTCCATAGGAGTGCTCAATGGCATCGCTCGAATTTGCGAAACGTCAGGCGTCAATCCCACAGAGATAAACCGCGTCATGCACGGTACCACCGTCGCTACTAACGCGGTATTGACCGGCAAGGGGGCGAAAGTCGGTTTAGTGACAACGGCAGGTTATGAAGATACCTTGCAGGTGGCGCGATCTTTTTGCCCCGGTGGGCTTGGTGGCTGGGTCAGCTTCATTAAAAAGCCATTGTTAGCGCCACTGGAATTGACCATTGGTGCCCGTGAGCGTATCGCGGCGGACGGTTCCATTGTGCTGGGTTTGGATGAGGATAAGTTCCGTGTTGACTTGCAAGGCTTGCGTAATCGAGGTGGCGTCGAAGCACTAACCATTTGTTTCATCAATGCCTATATTAACGGCGAGCATGAGCGCCGGGCGCGGGATATTGCTGCTGAAATTTTCATCGATACACCAATATCAATCTCTAGCGACGTTGTACCGGAAATGCAGGAATATGAGCGTACCGAGACAACCGTCGTCAATTCCTATGTGCGCCCGGAAGTAGCCAACTATGTTCGCAACATGAAGGCGGCGCTTGAAGACACGATGGGTGTAGATACACAGTTATCCATTCTTCGCTCAGACGGAGGATTGGCCTCTGCCAGAGGCGCCTCGGAGTCTCCAGTTAATTTATTAATGTCAGGTCCCGCGGGTGGTGTGTCCGGTGCGGTTTATTTCTGTAGTCGCGCGGGGTTTAAAAATATCCTGACCTTTGATATGGGCGGTACCTCAACGGATGTTGCACTAATCCAAAACTCACGACCCAGAGTGCGCCGGGAAACTATCGTAGGTGATGTCCGCGTTCGTGCGCCCTCTGTTGACGTAAGAACGGTAGGGGCGGGCGGCGGTTCTATCGCCTTTGTGCCAGCGTTGACCAAGGCGCTGCGTGTCGGCCCTGAGTCTGCAGGGGCAGTGCCAGGTCCGGCCTGTTACATGAAAGGGGGTGATCAACCAACCGTTTGCGATGCCAATGTGGTGCTCGGTTACCTACCCTCCGACGTGCAATTGGGCGGGGCGATGGATATTAATCGGGATGCTTCCGTCGCGGCTGTCCAGCAAACAGCGGACGCCATGGGGATAGAGCTGATGGCGGCGGCCGAAGGTATTATCAAGATCGTCAATGAGTCGATGTTTGGTGCGCTCCGTCTGGTGTCAGTTGAGCAGGGCCACGATCCGCGAGATTTTGCTTTAGTGGGTTTTGGTGGTGCGGGCCCTTTGCATGCTAATGCTTTGGGTATATTGACCAATGCCTGGCCAGTGGTGGTACCACCCGCACCAGGAGTGCTGTGTGCTTATGGCGACGCAACCACACAGCTGCAAGATGAGGCTGCACGTACTTACCTGATTATGGCGAGCGATTTAACCGATGAAAAATTGCTGGCTGATTTACAAACATTGAAACAGAAGGCTGGAGAATCGCTGCTCGCAGATGGTATTCCCATCGCCGATCACGAAGTGAGCTTTCAGGCCGATTTACGCTATGCGGGCCAAGCTTTCCAAATTACCGTTGACTTCAGTGACACAGATTTGCGAACTCAGGGTGTTGCGCTACTGACCAAACAGTTTGACGCCGAGCACGAGCAGTTGTTTACCTTCAAGTTAGATGACGGCCACGAAATATTAATGATACGAGCTTTGGCCAAGGCGAAGTCGAAAGCTATTGCCGAATTAAAAGTCGGTGAGGCGGGCACGACTTTGGAGGAATGCCGGGTTCAGGACAGTCGGTTCTATTACGATGGTCAGTGGCACGATATTTACATTTACGACCGTAACAAACTGCATGAGGGACTGTTGATTCCGGGACCCGCGATTGTCGGTGAAATGGATTCTACAACGGTTGTGCTGCCTGGCTTCGATGCCCGAGTAGACGCTGTGGGCAACTTGTTGATTAACCCGATGCGAGGGGAATAAGAACATGACGGCACAAATCGTCCAAACCAACAATACGCCATTCAATACCGTCGAGGTTGATGGCGTCACTGTTGATATTATTGAAAATGCGTTGCGGAACGCGCGAGAAGAAATGGATGCGGTGTTGTTTCGCACAGCTATGTCGCCGGGGATCCGTGAGCAAGGTGACTGCTTTCCAATGATCGCAAACCTTGAAGGGAAAATGGTAGTTGGGCAGTTTGGTTCATTTATCGGACCCTTTCTCGAGGCCTACGACGCGGAAATCGAGGAGGGTGATATTATCCTCACTAACGATCCCTACATGTGTAATGCAGCAGTGTCGCATCTCCCTGACTGGGTAGTATTGGTACCTGTATTCAAGGATGGCCGGCATATAGCATGGTCAGCTATGTTCGGTCATATGTCGGATAACGGCGGTATGGTGCCGGGCTCAATACCCATCGAGGCGACTACAATCTATCAGGAAGGTATCCGCATCCCGCCGATAAAACTGTATAAAAAAGGCGTTCTCCAGTCTGACCTACTTGAATTGATTTTGCATAACGTTCGTACGCCTCAATGGAATCGCTTTGATTTGAACGCTCTTGTGGCGGCCTGCAACACCGCGGCCAAAAGGTGTGTGGAGTTAGCTGAGCGTTTTGGCGACGACGTTCTGGTCACCACGATGGACGTTATGCTGCAACGCAATTATGTTGCAATGAAACATATCATTGCCATGTTCATCCCGGAGGAACCGCGGGAGTTTGAGGATTATTTGTGTGACGACGGTATGGGCATGGGGCCTTATAAAATCAAGTGCAAGATGTGGAGAGAAGGGGATGTCGCAATCTTTGACTTTGATGGCACTGATCCACAGGCCCAAAGCTCGGTCAATTTCTATCTCAACGAAGACATGTTCAAGATGTTTTTTGGTTCCTTCACCATCAATGTCGTAGACCCACAAATTGTCTTCAACGATGGCTTTTACGATTTGGTAGATGTTCGGATTCCGCAGGGTACTCTGCTCAAACCTAACTTTCCCGCGGCGCTATCGGGGCGTACTCATGCGCTGGGACGTATCTTCGATTTATTGGGTGCGTTACTAGGCATGGGCGCCCCCGAGCAGATGCTGAGTGCGGCGGGGTTCTCCGATTCTCCGCATTTATTCTTTTCAGGCTATGACAAAAAAGGGGAATGGTTCCAGTTGTTCCAGATTGGTTTTGGTGGCATTCCCGGGCGTCCGGTTGGTGATGGCCCCGACGGACACTCTTTGTGGCCTGGGTTTACCAATGTGCCCAACGAATTTATCGAATCTTATTTTCCTCTTCGCATAGAGCGTTACGAAACCATAGCGGATTCTGGCGGCGCCGGCTTACATCGGGGTGGTAACGGACTCAGTGTTGCCTACCGTTTCCTTTGCGATGGTGATGTTGGCATTCATGACGAGCGTTGGTTGACTTACCCATGGGGTGTGTTGGGAGGTGAGACAGGATTGCGGTCCACCAAGCGCTTGGTGCGGGTCGATGGTAGTGAGCAATGGCTACCTGCAAAGGCCGAAGGCATCAAGGTGAAAGAGGGCGACCTGTTGTACTTTAATACCTGGGGTGGAGGTGGCTGGGGCGATCCTTTCATGCGAGATCCCGAGCTGGTGCGCGTTGATGTGGCAAGGCGCTTGGTCACTGTCGAGGGTGCCCGACGTTATGGGGTGGTGCTAGGTGATGATGGCGCCGTCGACGCAGCTGCAACCGAGGCATTGCGTAGTGAACTTGTTGCGGCAAGAGGTGATGACATTGGTGTTTTCAATTTTGGCGGGGACTTAGAAGACATTCGTGCGCGTTGCGAAGAAGAGACGCACTTGCCGGCCCCGGTGAAACCTACCTTTATTGCCGGGAATGGATGAATGGTGTTATGCCGAGAATATCAACTGGGCTGGCAGCTATCAGACGTTAAGCGGCGAACAGGGTAAAGGGTTGATGAGGGTAAAAAAGATCCATCATGTTCATTTTCTCGTAGACGATGTTAAGGCACGAAATAGTCAAAGCAGCAATTTTTTGGGTCTGGATGGATTGTCCGTGAAAAGTTGCCACAACGGGGAGTTAGCACGGCGCGAGTAGCTATTGGCGAACAGTGGCTGGTGTTGGTGCAACCGACTGATGCCGAAGGAACCGCGGGACGACATTTAGCAAAAAATGGCGAGGGGTTTTTTTGATCCTCTCCGCCTTAGACAGTCTGCAAGAGGCCTCGGCGAGGGTAGTGGAACGTCGGTAAGTTGGCGGTACTAATTCCTCGGCAGGGTCTGAATAACTGGCACGTACATGATATTGACGTGAGAAACACCATGGGTGCCCAGTTACAGTTTTGCTGGGAAGGCAGTGAAAAAAGGTGAGTGTTGTTGTGTAGGTGCTCTAAAAAAAACTGATAAAAGTGTAACGGAGATCGCAATGAAAAATTTAACAAGAATTAGCGCGGCCATTATTGCCGCAAACTGTTCAGCCATCGCCATGCACTCTCAAGTGGCTACCGCTCAGGAACAACTTATTTTGGAAGAGGTTGTAGTAACCGCTAGGAAGCGAGCGGAGAGTCTGCAGGAGGTGCCAATAGCCATTACGGCGTTTACCGAAAATACGATTGATCGTGCAGGGATCGAGCGTCCGCAAGATTTTATTGGATTAACACCCAATGTGACGATCGTAGACAGTGCAAATGCCGGTGATACCCAAGTTACCATTCGCGGTATAACGTCTACCCGTGATGCCGAAGGAACGTTTGCTTACGTGGTCGACGGTGTTCTGGTTACGAACCCCAATGGATTTAACCAAGAGCTGTTCGACGTTCAGCAAATTGAGGTGTTAAAAGGACCACAGGGCGCAACCTACGGCCGTAATGCCGTTTCAGGTGCGATTATTGTGACGACCAAGAAGCCCTCTGAAGAATTTGAAGGCTATGTAAAAGCCGGAATGGGTAGTGATAGCCTTGTTAAAGGTTCTGCTGTTGTTAGTGGGCCACTGACGGAGAACTTGTCTGGGCGAATAGCGCTCAGTCAGCGAGAAAGCGACGGTCAGTTTACAAACGAATATACCGGTCAGGATGACGTGGTGGATTTCTTCGAAGATCAGTCTATTAGAGGTCGCTTGATCTGGGATGCCAGTGACGTACTCTCTTTTGATCTGCAGGGCAGTTATTCCAAGGTTGAATCCGGTGCCATTAACTTTAATGCAATATTTGCGTTGCCCGATGCGGCGGCAAATTTTGGTAGTCCTGACCTATACAAAAATGTAAATGATCATGACTTTCGTTTTCTCTTTAATGTGCCCGGTGAAAACGAGCAGGAGACTTCATCGCTGTCTCTGAAGGCGGATTATGAAATGGATAATTCGATTATTACGGCGGTGTTTGCCTACGATAATCTGGAAGAATATTTACTGTCTGACGGCACCAGTGCCGCCTTTGGCTTGTATTCATATGACTTTGGTGCAGCGGCGGGTCCCGGCTCAGCGTTGACCGGTCCTACGGTAGGCCAGGCGCAAAATGCCTGTTCGCAAAGCTACAACGAGAATATAGGGTCACTCAATGAACAGGCGCCTTTTTATGCAATACCGGGCGCTGTGCCGGGTATGGCAGCAGACTTTGGCATAGCACCCTTCTACGGTTTGAATGCATTACTGCCTCCCTACACGCAAACAACCTGTGATGGGTATCAGTATCAGCAGCGTGACCAGGAAAGTACCAGCTTCGAAATACGAATCGCCTCAAAGGATACCGATCAATTAAGTTGGATGGGCGGTTTTTATTATGCTCAAATCGATCGAGAGGTAGCCGTGTCTTACGGTGCTGATTTGGGTGATGGTTTTTTTGGCCGCAAACCTTATGTTGAGGGCCGTACCGATTTGGCGTTCTGGGATGACTTTTCTACCGATGTGATAGCGCTATTTGGTAGCTTAGACTACGACATTAATGACCAGCACAGTGTGTCATTGGCGGCCCGCTACGATGAAGAGGACAGAGAGGTATCTAATAAGGTTCCCAATGTTCCGTCATCCAATAACTTTGGTGGAGGGGCGCCTATTAACCCAGCCTACGATGGCTCGTTTACCGATTCCATACCAGACCGCTCCGAGGAGTTCTCGCAGTTTCAGCCAAAGCTGAGCTGGACTTGGACCCCCGTTGATGAGGCCTCTATCTATGCCAGTTACGGTGTCGGTTTTCGTAGCGGTGGCTTTAATAGCTTAGGCAGTGCTGCTCTGGTGCAAAATGAATTTGGTAGCTTAGGCACGCAACCACAAAATCTGCGTGACGAATATGACAAGGAAGTTTCTACCTCGTTTGAACTTGGTGCGAAGACAGAGTGGTTAGACAATCGGTTGCGGGTAAATGCAGCGGTTTTCCATACCGAGGTTGAAGATAGTCAGTTTTTCAATTTTCTTGCCGGCGGCTTCGGCATTTTGCGGGTTGTTACCAACATTGATGAAGTCACATTGCAGGGAGCGGAGGTCGATTTTGAATATTTGCTGACTCAGAGCTTTTCGTTCTATGGTTCGGTTGGTATCACCGATAGCGAGATCGATAAAAATGATAATCGTCCCTATACCGAAGGCAACGAAATGCCATTGACCCCCGATATGACTGGCAACTTGGGTTTCCAGTGGGTGGGTGAAGTAATGCAAGATGTCGATATGTTTGTTCGGCTTGACTGGCAGTATATTGGCGAGACCTGGTTTAGCACCGTACAGGATAATGTCACCAATAACGGATTTACCGATGTCTCAGGTTTATATCAAGGCATTGGTCAGGCCTTTGGTGACGTTACCCAAACACCTGCCGGTCCGGGTATACCTGCTGGCGGAATTTTGGGGTTTGGCCAAAGTAATTACGACAAGGGCCAGCGTGATGCTTACGATTTGCTGAACGTGCGTGTTGGCATAGAAGGAGAGGCGTGGTCAGTCACGTTCTGGGGTGACAATATTCTCGATGAAGACTATCTTGAAGAAATTATTCCCGCGCCTGAGTTTGGTGGCTATTTTGTCCACCCTGCAAAAGGTGAGTCTTACGGTTTGGATGTCGTCTACCGATTCTAGGCTCGACGTCGGATTAAAAGGGCAACCCTCGGGTTGCTTTTTTTTTGCGCCAATGTTTTTGTGGAGGACAGTTCCGTCTGACTGACTCCTTCCCAAAGAAGCCCGCCAATCGCAACCGATAATTGTTCTATCGTCCTGACCATTGCGTTTAGCGGAAAGAAATTATTCATTATTGTCTTTCCATATCGATATAATATAGCGCGAAAGTTGCGAAGTGAGTCAAGCCATGCAGAGAATGTACGATGATATTTACTGCGAGTATCACATCCGCCAGATTTACCATTAACGGATGGTAACTAATTGCACCCTCAGTAGATTGTTAGTATTAAGGTCTTGTTGTGGCGTCAATCGGGTGCGGGGTTTTGATTCGAACCTCTTAGCGGTACCGTATCATGGAAAGATCTGAGAGAGTTGATTTTGGGCGAAAGTTATAACTTAGCTTGATAAATCAATACCGAAAAACGAAGTGTTCGTATTAATAACCCCTGCTAGAGGAAACAACTGTTCTATGAAAAAGAAACTTATTATTGCCGGGATGGCGATCGCTCTTTTAGCTATTGGCTATTTCAAGCAGGCGACCAGTTCGGCAGTCATCGCTGTCAATGTGGAATCTGCTAAGACGGAAGAGATTAAAAGCTCAATCTTGGCCTCGGGTACATTGATTTACAAAGAACAAATAGAGCTGCGATCAGAGGTGATTGGGCAGGTCAGTGAAATGTTAGTCGAGGAGGGTGATCGGGTTAGCAAAGATCAAGTGCTAATGCGTTTGGATCCCCGTACTTTTAATGCCGATGTCGAACAACAAGAAGCCTATGTCCGCATTCAAACCATTGCGATTGAGCGACAAAAACAAGAACTACAAACCATAACCTCAAAATGGCAGCGCAACGGAAATCTTTTTGAACGTAATATGATTGGCCAAGATGCTTTTGAGCTAATAGACAACCAATATGCCTTGGCCAAGATAGACTTGCGCTCGCGGCAGGAATCTTTGATTCAGGCACAGGCGACGTTGGACAAAGCCTTGGAGCGACTGGAAAAAACCGTTTTTCGATCACCGATTGCTGGTATTGCAACGTCAGTCGATATAAAACTTGGGGAAACAGCGATTAGTGGTACCACCAATATTGCGGGGTCTAATCTAATTACTGTTGCCGACCCCTCTTCTATTCTGGTTGAAGTATTGGTCGATGAAGCTGATATAGCCAACATTGTGATTGACCAAAATGCGGATGTTTTTGCGGTGGCGTATCCTGATCAGGCATTGAAAGGTACGGTGCAAAGTATAGCAACCTCTGCGAAGCGCTCGGCCTTCCGTCAAGGACTCAGTTTTACCGTAAAAATTCTCTTGCGCACAGCGGGAGATATTGATATTCGGCCAGGCATGAGTTGCAGAGCCGAGATCTTCACGAAAATTAAGGGCGATACAATCGCTGTGCCAATGGAAGCAATCGTATTCGAAGATATTGAGCCCCCCCCCACAGATACCGAACAAGAGCCGCACACTATAAGTGTTAGAGCAACCCGTAGTTTAGGCTCAACGAGTCATGTTTTTTTGCTGGTTGATGGTAAAGCGGTAAAGCGGGCGGTTGAATTAGGGATTTCTAATGACCGATTGCAAGAAATTATCTCCGGGATTGCGGTAGATGATAATGTGATTACCGGCCCCGCAAGAGCCCTAAGCCAATTAAAAGACGGTGAATCGGTCAAAAAAAATGAGAAAAAGGCTGCCTGATGGCGAAGCAAACGATTATTGAGTTAAGGGATATAGCGAAGCACTACATGATGGGTGGCGAAGGCTTTTACGCCCTGAGTGGTATCGATCTGGATATCTACTTAAACGACTATATCGCCATTGTTGGCTCATCGGGATCAGGAAAGTCAACATTGATGAACCTACTGGGTTGCCTTGATTACCCAACGGCTGGTGAGTACAAACTAAAAGGCACTGATGTGGCAACGCTGGATGAAGCAAGTCTCGCGGGCATTCGTAACAGAGAGATTGGCTTTATTTTTCAAAACTTCAATTTACTACCTAGAGCTACGGCGTTACAGAACGTAATGCAGCCGCTCATTTATCGCGGCATGGCGCTGACCGAACGCAAACAACGTGCACAAGATGCCTTGGCTATGGTCGGTTTGCAGGACCGTATGAATCACGTGCCAAACCAGTTATCGGGGGGCCAGCGGCAGCGTGTCGCTATTGCCAGAGCACTGGTCACTGAACCGGCAATTTTGTTGGCGGATGAACCCACTGGTAACCTCGACTCGGCGACAACCGTCGAAATTATGGCGCTATTTGATCAGTTACACCGCGATGGTCAAACCCTTATCGTTGTGACGCACGAACAAGAAATTGCCGATCGGTGTCATAGAGTAATCACCCTAAAAGACGGTCATTTAATATCTGACCAACTGAATCAAGTCGTTGGTCATTCTTCACCGCTAGGGGTTTCTGCACATGTCTAGCCTAAAATTCAAATTGATTGAAGGGACACGCTCAGCCGCGCATTCTATTTTTGCTCATGGTTTTCGAAGTTTTTTGACAACCCTAGGTATTATTATCGGTGTTGCCTCGGTCATTGCGGTTGTGTCTGTTGTGCAAGGTTTCAGCGTCAATATAAGCCAGCAATTTGATGTGATGGGTACTAATGTCATTAATGTCGAGTCTTATACGCCTAGAAAAGAGCGGCTTCAGGGGGGGCGGGCAAAATTAACATACGATGATTATCTCGATCTAAAATTTAAAGTGTCTGGAATTAGTAATGTCACTCCAACCGTAAGAATGTGGGGCTCTAATGCGGTTATAACGTATAAAGGTCAATCTTCTAGCTCGATGATAGTTGGTACGGCGTCGACCTATCAAAAATTAAACGCCGTGTATCCTGAGCGCGGTCGATTCTTTAATCTCAGTGATGATAAGAGCCGGCGGCGGGTAGCTGTATTGGGATTATCAATAATTCCTAAGCTAAATATTAAAGGCGATCCCATTGGGCAGCATGTTTCGGTGTCTGGTGAGTGGTTTAAAGTTATTGGCATTGCCGAAAAACGTGGAAAATTGTTTGGTTTTGATCAGGATGACTTTATTTTGCTGCCATTCAGCACGACGCGCGCACTCTTAGGTGGTGCCGAACAGCCCGATATTCAGGTTAGTCTGCAAGTTGATGATCCCTTGCAACTAGAGCAAATAAAGCAGCAGATTCGAAATCTATTGCGCAGTAATCATAAGCTCAGTAAAGGCAGTGATGATGATTTTGAAATTGCCACAGCTGACCAGATGCTCGATACCTTCGAGGCTATCGTCGGTAGCACGACGCTTGTTTTAGGCGGTATTGTCGGAATCTCACTGTTAGTAGGGGGTATTGGTATTATGAATATTATGTTGGTATCAGTGACTGAACGCACTCGAGAGATTGGCATTCAAAAAGCACTGGGAGCCACGCGGTTTGATATTTTACTGCAATTTTTGATTGAAGCTGTTTTTCTGTGTTTGCTGGGAGGTCTCATCGGTTTGATATTGGGCTTTGCCGCGGGGTCCTTAATCAGTAGTTTAACCGGTTTGCCCGCGGCTACAGTTCCCGGATGGGCCGTCGTTTTGTCTTTCTGTTTTAGTGCCGGAATTGGTCTTGTTTTTGGTATTGTGCCAGCGGCAAAGGCCGCCAATCTTGACCCCATTGATGCTCTCCGCTACGAATAATCTACTCGCACATGCCTGGGTCTATTGGTTGTCGTGTACAAATCGCGATAGGATTTCGGAGAGTTTCTCAGCACGAGCCCACTGAAAAAAATGTCCGCCGCCGATCATTTCATGAGGCTGACCCTTCGTTCCGGGTACTTTTTCTAAGAATGTTTTTTCAAATCCGTTAGTTACAGGGTCATCTCCAGCGCCCACGCACAAAAATGGTTTGTCAAATTCAGCAAAGAATTCCCAGGCCTTTTTTTGTGCCTCTAATGAGCGGTCGGGAATGCTAGGGACCTGACTGGGCATAGCGCGAACCGCCATTTTAAAAGCAGGGCTCGGAAAAGGCGCTTCATACGCTCTCGTAATATCGGTCCGAAACGGTGATAGGTTACGTAGACCGAGATTACCCATTAAAAGTTCGGCAGCCATTGCCAGCTTATTGCGAGTTTCCATTTGTGAGGACGCAATGATACCCGCGGGTACATCTTGGGTGTCCCAAGTGTATTTTTGCCAATAGGCGAATTTTTGTGGTCCCGCATATGGGTTATCTTCGTTGCTAAAGCCATCCATTGTGCTGACTTGCTTCATCATAGAGGCCAGAGTTAGTTTTTCCGGCCCATTTCGAAAGGCCAGTATGTCATCAACCACATGGGCTGGAGTATCGGGGTTGTAGGGGAGACCTGTATTGCCCATAGCAACACGATCAAACCGATGACTGTTATCTACCACCATGCGTAAGCCGATTAACCCGCCCCAATCTTGACCAAAAAAGGTTAACTGTGAAAAGTCATTCTTTACGAGCCATTGGTTCATCCAATCAACCTGGCACTGATAACTGTAATCTGCCCTGCTGGCGGGTTTATCTGATTTACCATAGCCGGGTAAATCAGGTGCAATAACACGAACTCCTGATTTGACTAAATAGGGAATCATTCTTGCGTACAAATAACTCCAGACAGGCTGTCCATGCATGGCTAACAGAATTGGACCATCTGCAGGGCCCTCATCGATATGATGAATGCGTAAATTGGAGCCGTCCTGAGTCTGAATAACCGTATAGTTGGGCTCAAATGGATAGTCTTTGATACCGTCAAAACAATGGTCTGGTGTTCTCAAAATTTTCATGGCGCGGTCTCGTCAAACGATCAATAAATTTTATATTGGCACTATATCTGCCAATATGTTGATGATGCAAGAACAATTTGTATAACAGAGTGTTATTCTTTTCGTCTCTGTCTTCAGCAGATGCGTCTTGCGTACACAGCAAAAACGTTAATGGTCTGCCGCATCATAGTGCACGTCGGTGAATGAAATAGTTCTATCAATTCTCAATTGGGCAGTGAAAATGCGCCCAAAGCGACTGTGCTGGTTGTCATGCCGTTGGTTTCTTCTGTTTAAAATCGAAACTTTCCGGCCGCAGTCGCACGTTCAGTCTTCTACACCATGTTAAAACCGACAGCAGATGGTTACGGACGCTAATTTCAAGCGACGCGGTGCTTTTTAGCAATGTATTCTGTCGAGTATTGCCTACAGTGTTTACGCAATGCTCGACAGAATGCTTGCTCTACAGTAGCTTAGTGTTGGGCGCAGACGAAATAAGCCACCCACTCGTGCAGTTAATGGTTGCGGGTGCCTCGTGAAAATGTGCTTGGCTCAGCCTTCGCTAGTCAGATCCGGTATGAAATAGATATTCCGGTAGATTTTGAGGATCATGGAGCTCAAGTAAGACCTTGATAAATTGAGGATTGACCCAATAACACGACCATATAGAAAGGTAATTACTTATGCGTTTTCTCGTTTTTCTGTTTATTAGTATACCGATTGTTGAGATGTGGGTACTGATCGAAGTGGGCTCAGCCATTGGGGCACTGAGCACCATTGGGTTAGTGTTCTTGACGGCGGCTGTGGGTTTGGCACTGTTGCGCCAGCAGGGGATTAATACGTTGTTAAAAGTAAATGCGCGAATGGAGCGGGGCGAGTTGCCTGCTGGGGAGATACTGGAGGGTGTAATGCTGGCCGTTGGTGGAGCACTGCTGCTGACGCCGGGTTTTATTACCGATGTGATTGGCTTCTGTTGCTTGCTGCCATTTACTAGGAAGGCGCTTGTTGCCATTTTATTGCGCCAGGGTGTGATAATGTCAGGCTACGGTCGATCCAGCCATACCAATTTTCAGGATTCGGTCAGAACCCATGTTCACAGTCAGTCGGACTGGAAATCCGCTGGCGAAGAACAACAGCACGATGGTGCGAATAACGTTATCGATGGGGATTTTCGGCGCGAAGAATAAATCAGTAAGCAACTGATTTAGTTGAGGAAATTATAGTCTTTTGTGTTGCATTGATACGATTTGGCAGTCTTGGAAACAGAGTGCCAAAAAAAAGTCGTGCTACCCTTGATATTTGTATTCCAGCCCCCACATTTAGCAGTAACCCGGGTTGTGCCGGCCTATATGTAACCATAACCATTAACTTATTATTTTTGGAGATCTGCCAAAATGAACATTCGTCCGTTATACGACCGCGTCGTCGTTCGTCGCAAGGAAGAAGAAGAAACTTCAACAGGCGGGATTATTCTGTCTGGTTCCGCAAAAGAAAAACCTAACCAAGGTGAAGTGCTTGCTGTTGGTGAAGGCAAGGTGTTGGACAGCGGTGAAATAAGACCCTTGGCCGTTAAAGTAGGTGATCAAGTTGTCTTTGGTCAATATGCTGGTAGCAACACTATCACGGTAGATGGCGAAGAGCTGATTATCATGGGTGAGAGCGAAATTTTTGGCATAGTTGCTTAATTAACGACTAAAGCCTTATAACCAAATTGAACGATTTAGATTATAAAGGAAACAATCATGGCTGCTAAACAAGTTATTTTTGGCGATGAAGCTCGTCAACGTATGCTCAATGGCGTGAATATCCTCGCTAATGCTGTTAAAACAACGCTGGGACCTAAAGGTCGCAATGTTGTCTTAGACAAGTCCTTTGGAGCGCCTACCGTTACTAAAGATGGTGTCTCTGTCGCTAAGGAAATCGAGCTGGAAGACAAGCTCGAGAATATGGGCGCCCAGATGCTTAAAGAAGTTGCATCAAAAGCATCAGATGATGCCGGTGACGGTACTACTACGGCAACCGTTTTGGCTCAATCGATCGTTAACGAAGGTTTGAAATCTGTTGCGGCAGGTATGAACCCAATGGACCTTAAACGCGGTATCGATCAAGCAGTTATTGCTGCTGTCGCAGAAGTTGAGAAGATGGCGACCCCTTGTGCTGATGGCAATGCAATTGCGCAGGTGGGTAGTATCTCAGCGAATAGTGATGTTCAAGTCGGTGATATTATCGCCGAAGCTATGGAAAAAGTCGGTAAAGAAGGAGTCATTACCGTTGAAGAAGGCAACGGGCTTGAAAATGAGCTTGACGTCGTCGAAGGTATGCAATTCGATCGCGGTTACCTGTCGCCCTATTTCATTACTAACAGTGAAAATATGTCTGTCGAGCAGGAAAACCCCTTCATTTTGTTAGTCGACAAAAAGATTTCAAATATTCGTGAATTGCTGCCGTTGTTAGAGCAAGTTGCGAAGGCGGGCCGCCCGCTGGTTATTGTCGCTGAAGATGTTGAAGGCGAAGCATTAGCAACTCTGGTTGTTAACAACATGCGCGGTATTGTTAAAGTATCAGCCTGTAAGGCGCCTGGATTTGGTGACCGTCGTAAGGCTATGCTGGAAGATATTGCGATCCTGACTGGCGGTACGGTGATTTCTGAAGAAGTAGGCTTGGAGCTTGAGAGTGCAACTCTTGAACACTTAGGCACAGCTAAGCGCATCACTATGGATAAAGACAACAGTACTATTGTTGACGGTGCTGGTGAAGCGGCGACGATCCAAGATCGCGTTGGTGCTATTCGTGCTCAAATAGAAAACACGTCTTCTGATTACGATCGTGAAAAACTACAGGAGCGGGTTGCTAAACTGGCCGGCGGTGTGGCGGTGATTAAAGTAGGCGCTGCTACCGAAGTAGAAATGAAAGAAAAGAAAGCCCGTGTTGAAGATGCTCTACATGCTACTCGCGCAGCTGTAGAAGAAGGCGTTGTGCCTGGTGGTGGTGTTGCGTTGGTTCGCGCGCTGCAGGCAATAGACGGTTTGACCGGTGCAAATGATGACCAGACTGTTGGCATTAACTTGGCTCGTCGGGCGATGGAAGCTCCTTTGCGTCAGATCATCGATAACTGTGGTGAAGAATCCTCAGTGGTACTTGATAAGATCAAGCAAGGTGAAGGTAACTTTGGTTACAACGCTGGTACTGGTGAATATGGCGATATGATCGCTATGGGTATCCTTGACCCAGCTAAAGTAACTCGCACGGCACTTCAGGCTGCGGGTTCTATTGCTGGCTTGATGATTACTACTGAAGCCATGGTGGCAGATATACCTTCAGATACAGCTGCTGGTGGTGGTATGCCTGATATGGGTGGTATGGGTGGTATGGGTGGTATGGGCGGCATGATGTAAGTTTCCGCACTAACTTGTACGCTAAGGAAGCCTGTAAACATTGCGTTTATGGGCTTTTTTTTGCCTCGGTTATTGATACGGTATTCAGTCATAGTTTCTTATTAGAAAGTCATGTACGCTAACGTCACTGGTCACTGGTCACTGGTCATTGTATTGCTATTTGGTCTGACCACGACGGCTACAATAGATTTTAGTGGCTGATGAATTCGAGGGAATGAAAGGTTGTCTATGCGTGTATTGATTATCGATGATCATCAGCTAATTAGGGCGGCTGTTCGAAATCTACTTGTCCCTGAATTCCCCGCAGTAGAATGCGTCGAAGTTGATAACGGGCACTCAGCATTGGAGGCGGTGGCCGACGGTCATTTTGATGTTGCTATCGTCGACTTGTTTTTGCCGAACGAAACTGCCTTTGTTTTGGTTCGTCAGTTATGCGCTATGTTGCCGGATCTTCCTGTATTGGTGCTGTCAGCGACGGATGACAAGGCGCATATGCGGCAGTGCTTTGCGCTGGGTGTTTCGGCCTTTGTTAATAAAGGTGAGGCGATTGAAACTATTGTTGACGCTGTCAACGCTGTACTTTCCGGAAAGAAATATGTGCCAGAGGCATTGTCTGCTGGAGCGGATTTATCGTTGTCGGTCGGCGACAATGATTTACCTAATCAAAGCCTTGAAAAGGTTATGAGCGTTCTTACTGATCGACAGTTGGACATTCTCAGGTTGGTTGCTAAAGGGCATTCGAATAAGGAAATTGCTCGTCACAGCAACTTGTCTGAGAACACGGTTAAAGTGCATGTCAGTGCTATATTGAAAGCTTTAGGTTTGTCTAATCGCACACAGATAGGGTTGCTCGCTCAGAAGATAGGGATATTGAATACGTTATCGAGTCTTACTTAGGTTCGAGGTAACATATAGCGCCAGACAATAACTGCATGCGATTGGTATGACCAATGGTGCTTGCAAGCTTGCTTTTTATTGATAGGGCATTGACGGCTAGAGCCAATGATTGGTCGAATCAAACATAGATTTTATTACTTCCTCGCGCTGGGAGTTTTTTCGTTTCTTCTATCTTTTTTAGTCTATGCCGAACCGCTTCCAGTAACTTTTGTTGTGGTAAAAGACCAGGGTGTTTACAACAAAATTATCGTAGTGGCAGATCGTCTGCTACAAAGAGATGGGGTGGCGGTAAAGACAAAAGTTGTTGAGATTGACAGTTCGTCTGATACACCTGATGAGGTTGAAGGCCGCCTTGTAACTATCGGAACTCAAGCAGCTGCGTATGCTTATGAGCGTTACTCCGACAAGACGATGATTAACGCCTTACTGACCCGCTCTGGATTCACTCAGCTTGCCAAGCAATCCTTTGGAAGTATAGACAGCGCTCGTCGGCATGGTATTGTGCCTTTACTACTGGATCAGCCGCTTTCCCGTTTTTTTACTTTGGGCGCGATATTAGTCCCTTCAGCTAAGACCGTAGGCATTCTTGTCGGCCCTGCTAATAAACATCGACTCGAGAGCATTAGAAATCAAGCCGCGACGTCAGGGTTTGATATTCAGATTGCTGTGCTTGATCCGGATAATAATCCGATGCAAGTGATAGAGCCGGTTATTGCAGCTTGCGATTTTTTTGTTGTTCTGCCCGATAGACGGCAAATCAATCAGCTGGCTGCAAAGTGGGTGTTACCGCTTAGTTCCCGCTATAGAAAGCCCGTGATTGCCTATTCCCGAAAGTATGCGGAGGCAGGTGCCTTGGCATCGATATTTTCTTCGCCTGAAGACGTTGCGCTATCTATTGTTAACGGCCTGAACGGTGAGGCTGGTGTCACTGATTCTCGCGTCGTCCCGTTTTCCATCTCGCTAAACTCCTCAGTCGCGCGGTCACTCGGTATTGAAATTAAGGAAGCCGAATTTTATAGCTCGGCGATACGCCGTGGGGAGCCGCTGCTATGAAATGGCCTCTCTGGACCAGCGGTATTCGCAGTCGATTGTTACTGATTTCTATTTTACCTGTCGTCGTTGCCACGGTGTTGCTGTCTTGGTTTAGTCTTGTTTCACAGAATGAAAGTCTCAGTCGGGCGTTCTTTCAATCAGGAGATTCGGTAACCGCTTATATCGCAGCTACAGCCGAATTGGGTATGTATGCAGCAGACCGCACTGCACTGACGCGTCTTGGTGCCAGCGCTCTAAAAACACCAGACGTAGTCGGCATCGGCTTTATCGATAGCGGCATTAACCTTTTGGCTGCCAGTGGCGACACGAGCGTTATTGGTCGGGAGGGCATTGAGCTCTGTCTAGAAAATGGTCGGTGGGAAAGAGGCCTATATTTGTTTTTCTGTAAGCCGGTGCTTGAAAGCGAGCAGCTCGTTTCTGATTTCGATTTGGATGTTAAACAAGTACGGGCTGGCCCTAATCAATATGGATGGGTGATGTTGGCGGTTAGCCGGGAAAGTATGGCGCTGCAACAACAGGCTAATGCTCAAGTGTTGTTAGGCGTTGCGCTGATTGTGGTTTTAGCGGCTGCGCTACTCGCTTTCCGAATTAGCGGAAGTATATCGATGCCGGTATTGTCCTTGGAAAAAACCGTAAACGAGTTAGATTCTGGGCGCCTTTCCAGTCGTGCTGAAGTAGCCGGCCCATCGGAGACGAAGGCACTGGCCAGAGGTATCAATCGACTGGCGCGGTCTGTTGCTCAGTCTCAGGAGCAGCTGGCGACAAAAGTTGAAAACTCGACTCGTCGAGTAGTTACGGCTATGGATGCATTGAGTAAAAAGAATCGTGCTCTTGAGAAAACACAACAAGCTTTAAAATTAGCAAGCACTGCAAAAGATGATTTTTTGGCCAAAATGAGCCATGAGCTCCGAACCCCGTTAACAACTGTGGTTGGTTTTTCGCGGCTGCTAAACCAATCAAAAATGAACAGCAAGCAAGTAGAGTACAGCGATAATATAACGGTTGCCGCTGAGTTATTACTCGATACTATTAACAATATGCTGGATTTTTCGAAATTGCAGTCCAGTGCGGTATCAATAGAAAATATAAAGTTTGATTTGCGCGAAGCAATGGAGGGACTTGTTGCTATGCATGCCTATCAGGCTGAGAGCACGGGGCTAGATCTTATTCTGATTATCGATCGAAATATTCCCCGACTCTTATTAGGAGACCCAACCCGCATCAAACAAATTGTAAATAACTTACTCAGTAACGCTGTCAAATTCACTAAGCAGGGAGAAGTGGTTCTGAGGGTTTCATTGATGAAGGGGGAGAATGATGACGGCTCTTTATCCATTGAGGTGATAGATTCGGGGATAGGTATGGACGAAAAGAGCCAGGCTCGTTTATTTCAACCCTTTACTCAGGCCGACGATACCATTACCCGTCGTTTTGGCGGCACCGGGCTGGGATTAGTTATCTGTAAACAATTGGCGGAGTTGATGGGCGGTGATATCGTCATTAACAGCGATCTCGGTGTGGGAACCTGTATGACGGTGACGCTGCCCCTGCTTGCGACTGATTTGAGTTTTGTAATGCCAGTTAGGCCGCCCAGTGATTTCAATGTTCTTGTTTACGATACCAGTCCTTGGGGTCGGCAGTCGTTGCAAAACCATTTTTTTGAAGCCGGTTTAGTGGCCGCAGTAGGGAGTAAGGTCGAGCTATCACTGAGTCTTGAACAGACATCGCATGCTGTTGATATATTGGTTCTTAGTGTTAAAAGCAGCGACGTCAAAATGCAGGACTTAGCCGATTGGTTGTTGGAAATAAGAGCTATATATCAAGGTTCGATAATTTTTTCATCTGAGCAGCGCTTGCTGCATTCGCCTGAATTTGAGCGTATTTTGCAAAATTATATGCCGATATTTTGTGTGTCGAGACCGGTGAAGCATAGTGTAATTGCTAGTATTGTGCAGGGTATCGATAGCAAAACGGAGACTGTTAATTCAAAGCATAGGGAAGCTGCAAAGCTTCCTTTGAAGGGTTTGAAGGTTTTACTCGCAGAGGATAATTTTTATAATCGAAAATTGATCGAAACAATTGTTGTTCGTTCAGGTGCCGCGGTTTCTGGCGTGGAAAATGGTGGCCAGGCAGTGGATCTTTTCGAAAGAGAACATTTTGATGCGGTATTGATGGATATTCATATGCCGATTATGGATGGAATCAGCGCAACCCAAAAAATTGTAGCGCTGGCAGATGACGGTGGTATTCCTGTGTTTGGACTTACCGCAAACGTTATTGAGCGTGATCATGACAGGATGCTAAAAGCGGGGGCCAATTATATTTTTGGCAAACCATTAGACGAGGTCGGTTTAATCAAGGCAATCTGTGAGTGCACTGGGCGCAGTTATCATCCTCAATGGGAACAGAGAAAAAAGCTAGTCGAGTCATTAGTCAGTCCGCAGTCTTTGCAAATAAAACTCAATATGTTATTTGACAAAGTAAGTAATGAGGTCCGACAGCTTAATATTGATCAGGCAAATGAAACTCTTCACGAAATGCGGGGACTATCAGGTATGTTCGGAATGATATTGTTGAGTCAGCAAATCGCTGACTTGGGACGGGTATTGAAGGCGGGAGAAACAGAAGAAAAATTGTCGAATTTATTCGCGGAGATAAAAATTGGCATTAGCGAGTTATGCTAGCTGGTTAATGGCTGTGACAGGCGATCGCCTATTATGGTGCTGTCATTGCATATTATGTCCGCCGTTTGTGGCAATTTGTCTAAACGCAAGACGTTATCTATTGTCAGTTTTTTTTTTGCGGAATAGTGCGGGAAAAAGTTGTAGGGATTGTATTTTCAGTAGTTTATAGAGTTGCTGAACAGAGTGTTTTTAAGGAGAGGTTTACTGCATGATTGCTCGAATTGTTGATTGTTTTGGTTTTAAAGTTGGGATGTTGGCAGGTGTATTTATTGCGATGAATCTCCCATCGGGGATGGCAGTTGCTGAAGGTGAAGGGTTGACGGAAGATGATGTGTTTGGTGACATACCCTTTGTAACCGGTACCAGCCACTTTGAACAAAGGATATTGGATGCGCCGACATCCGTCTCTATCATTGATCGTAAGATGATTGACGCGTCTGGTGCAGTAGAAATTGTCGAAGTATTTCGTATGGTACCGGGCTTTCAGGTGTATTTTCCTCACACGGGTCGTGCCGCAATTAATTATCACGGCTTTCCTCAGGAATATTCCTATCGGATGGAAGTAAAAATCGACGGGCATTCAGTGTATGAACCTGCTGAAAATGCGGTTCTATGGTCAACTTTGCCAATAGAACTGGATGATGTCGATTACATCGAGGTGATTCGCGGCGCTAATGCCCCGGCAGATGGTGCCAATGCAACGGTAGCATCAGTAAACATAGTAACTAAAACGCCAGTTGCGAGTAAAGGTTGGAGCGTGCGAGTGGCTGCAGGGGGGCTGGACACACAGAAAGTATCTGCGGCTTACAGTGGACTTGAGGACAATTTTTCCTACAAAATAAACGGTGGCTATCGTTATACCAGCGGTTTCGATGATAGATATGGCACTGAATTTGATGATGACGCCGAATCCAGTTATGTTAATTTCCGCGCTATTTTTACGCCTAACTTATATGACTCCATCGATATACAGTTCGGTTACAGCGACAATAATATCGATATGGCGGATAGTGGTCGATCCATTAGTGTCGAGGATATTATTAAGTGGGATTATATTTCTTACTACCTATCCTCTAGCTGGGAAAGACAGTTGCAAAATGATAATGCTGTTAAGCTGATCTTTTATCACAATCACGCAGATATCGACGCGCCGGAGGTGTTAGGTTTATTTTCGGATATTGTCGGTATTGATCCTGAAGATGTACCTCTGGCGTTGCCGGGGCTTGAAGATTTTAACATAGTGTTTGGCTTATACGACAGTTACGCTGAACGAACAGATCTTGAGGTGCGCTATGTCGGTAAGTTTGGAGCTAATACGCGTTATATGATGGGCGCTGCAACACGTTATGATCGAATGAAAAGCGAGCGCCAATTTGTTCGTGCCGTCGACGTCGAAGAGAGCTCTCAGCGCTTGTTCACTAATATGGAAACAAAGCCTTCAGAGAAGTGGACTGTGAATGCTGGGGCAATTTTTGAATATAACGATATTGTAAATGGGTACAGCTCCTATCGCCTGTCAGCTAACTACCATATTTCACCGGGTCATACATTGAGATCGACATATAACAATGGCGAACGGTCGCCGGGTTTGTATGAAGCTAATCAACAAAGTGGCGTTGAAGAGGGGGGGTATTTACTCGATATAGATACCTTTGCGCCGGGTGATTTATCGACGGAAAAATTTGAAAGCCAAGAATTGGCTTATTATGGTCTGTTGCTGGATGATGCTCTGACCGTGGAGATAAAGTTATTCAAGGAAAAAAGTCGAGAGTTAGTGAAATATACTCTGGGCAACACTATAGAATATTTTGGCTATTCTGATAACTTCGACGACAAATTTACGTTGCGCACTAATTCTGCGTGGGTAGATGTTGAGGGCATAGAGACGCAAATAAAATATCAGCCTGACAGTCACTGGCTGATTAATTTTCAGTACAGTTACACGGAGAATGAAGGACTATGGCTACGTAGTAGGAGAAACCCCGAAGAACAGACGTGGGAGAAAATTGCTCCGAAAGAAATGGGTAGCTTAACGGTAGGCTACTTCTTTGACAGCGGTTTCGAGGCAAGCGCTCTGTGGTATTATCAGGGCGAGGTGGACTGGGAGCAAGGCGATTTTGCCGATGACTTTCATCGGTTTGACCTGCGTATTGCAAAACGCATGAGGACGTCAGGGGACGATGTTGTGTTAGAGTTAATCGGACAAAATGTTTTCGATGAGGGCTACACAGATTTTCACCGTTTGAATCAGCATGAACGCCGATATATGGTTAGGGCAATGCTAGAATTTTAGGGGTAGCCGCAGTTTCGGCGGTTTGATAGTAATACTTATGTACTATATATCTACTGTTGAAATAAGTGCATATTAGAGGGGCTGGCGAGTGAGGAATAAGGAATTCCAGTATACGGATTATTGCACTCCAAAGCGCAAAGTCCCCCAGGGAAGGGGGCAATTAATTTACGTCGCCTACCTTCCGCTAAGGCGTCGATTTTCTCCCGACAGTAATCGCAAACAGTCTCTGTAATCTATTCGACGTGCGGGCAGAATTGACCTTCCACAACTGCCTAATAAGGACTTGTTTGCTGCTCAGGAATTGCTTTTATTAAGATGACCAGTCTATTTTTTTTGAGAGTGTTTACTATATTCTAGGCACAAAAAAGCCCGATGTTTAAACGGGCTTTTTGCGGATCATTTTTCAATCAAGCAATGTGTCTTCCTTGACTTGGATATGGCTAGACAAATTGTAGCAGAGCCAAACAGACTGCAGTCAGCGCGATAGAACAATGGATAACGCCTTTGACTGAAGCCATGGGACCCATCTTGCCGACGATAGCATTAATCTCTAGCAATATGATAATTGCTATGACAATGGCAAGGCCTGTGCCTATGCCTTCAAAACCGATAACTGCTTGGTAAACGGATTTGCCCGCTGCACCAACGTTGCCATGAGAAGATGCTATCATGCCTAATGCCATTGGCGCAGAGAACAGTGTATTGGTACGAGAGGCTAGCAGAGCCTTGGGTCCTGCGACAGAGGCATCACCTTCAACGAGGCCGGTCACAATTTTTTGGTTCGGCCAAATAATCAACCAAACGTTCAGGAACATCAACGTACCCATAAGCGCGCCCATGATGATGTATCCGTTGAATCCATACGTCTGGCGAATACTCACTAACAACAGCACGCCCGTGATAAAAGTGAACATCGCACCCCAGCGAAACCACCACAGGGCTCGGGGTGCCAGTTTTTTGGTGGCGTCAGCTTTTGCACTGGCTTCGGCTTCTTTAAAATATTCACCCTGAATGAAGTTGAAATAATACAACAATCCGATCCAAGTAATGCCGAACAAAACGTGTGACCAACGGATTAAGATATCGAGCGTAATGAAGTTTTCCATGAAACATCCCCTGAATTCAAAATATGTGTCTAGTTACTTAGCGCCCTACAATTTCAGCAAGGCAGTGAGATTTGGGTGATTATATAGGTTAATCTAGCGTAAATGGAAACTCATATCCAACTTCATGGTCTATTTATCCTTGAAATTGGTGCGGTCTGATCATATTTTACAGGGTTTAAAACACAAGCGGCCGAACAGCCATTAAACTGGTCATATTTGGTGGCATAGTACTCTATAATGAAAAGGTGACGTGTACCTGACGAGAGAGACGTATGTAACTTAGGTTTGCTTCTCTCGAAGGGTTGTAACAATGGCTACTCAATAAAACAGCAACGTAAAAGTGTAAATGTCTATGTCCCCAAGAGATGATGATCATATTGGTCATGTACCTAAAATGACTCCAGCCCATGATGAAATAGCGTCTTTTCAGCGTACTAAGGCTAGGAGTGGGCTTGCGGCCAGTATCGGCGACGTCCCCAACGTAACTGGGTCTTCCTCCTCATCGACCATGATAATGAAATCAACGCTGACAGCGGTGGTATTGGTATTGCTGGCGACGGCTGGGTGGGCTGGATATTTGCAGTTAAAGTTACAGGCCGCCGAGCAGTCTATTCGAAATTACGACACACGTATCACGGATTTAGAGCGCCAGCTGTCAGTTACCGATGAGAGTATGAGCGAGTCGAGTGTGGCAATGAAGATTAAGTTACGGGAGCTCGATTCAGAGGTGCGTAAACTGTGGGATAACGTTTGGAAAAAGACTAAGGAGCAGCTCGCCGTTCACGATCTCAGTCTCGCTAAACAACAGAACAGTATTGAAAGTAATACGGCATTTGTTGCACTGGCAAAGACAATGTTGTCCAAAAATGACTCAATTATTGAAGATTTGTCACAGCAACTGAAAAGAGCCGAGCAAATGAGAACACAGGTCACGGCCAACAAAAAGGCAATTAGCCAGCAGGGCAATGTTGCAGAAGCCGCGGTAGACAAGAGCAATCGCGCAAATAAGGAGATTCAAAAATTAAGTGGTCGGATCAAAAATACGGAAGAGTGGATAGAATCTATTAATGGGTTTCGTCGCCAGGTCAATCGAGATATCGGCGCTCTAAAGAAAAGTGTCAATCGGCCGCCTAGCAGTTCGTTGCAACAACCCGTAAATCAGCCGCCTAGTGGTACTTAAGCCCTAATAAAAAAGTAATATTGTTATCGATAAAGCTGTCGTTGGTTCCCTGCTTTTAAGGATTTGGCTGAGGTATAATTTCACAGGCTTTATCGACTATTCTTATCACAACAAGGAACTCGCCCCCAATGACTGTTATTCGACAAGAAGACTTAATAGAAAGTGTAGCCGGTGCGCTGCAATTTATATCGTATTACCACCCAGTCGACTTTATCAAAGCAATGGATCTGGCATACCAACGTGAGCAGAACCCTGCAGCCAAGGATGCTATTGCACAAATATTGATCAATTCGCGCATGTGTGCCCAAGGTCATCGTCCGATCTGTCAGGATACGGGTATTGTTACTGTTTTTCTTAAGGTGGGTATGAACGTGCAATGGGAAGCGGATATGTCAGTAACCGATATGTGCAACGCGGGTATACGTCGTGCCTATATGGATCCGAGCAATTTATTGCGCGCATCAATTCTTGCTGACCCCGATGGCGCCCGTGCTAATACAAAAGATAATACACCGGGTGTTATTCACTATGAAATCGTGCCGGGTGACACCGTTGAAATACACGTTGCTGCCAAGGGTGGAGGTAGTGAAGCTAAATCTAAGTTTGCTATGTTGAATCCTTCTGACTCAGTTGTCGATTGGGTATTAAATATGGTCCCTCAGATGGGGGCAGGTTGGTGTCCGCCAGGTATGTTGGGTATAGGTATTGGCGGTACCGCTGAGAAAGCCATGTTACTCGCGAAAGAATCGCTGTTGGAGCCGATTGATATTCAAGATCTGAAAGACCGCGGCGCGACTAACCGGGCAGAAGAGCTGCGCTTGGAATTGCATGAAAAAGTGAATAAGTTGGGTATAGGCGCCCAGGGCCTTGGCGGTTTGACAACAGTGATGGATGTTAAGGTCAAAGACTATCCCTCTCATGCCGCAAATAAGGCGATTGCGATGATCCCTAATTGTGCAGCGACTCGGCACACCCATTTTACTTTGGACGGAACCGGAGCCGCCACGTTAACGCCACCAAAGCTAGAAGATTGGCCAGAGGTCACTAGAGAGGCTGGTGCCAACGTTAAGCGCGTTGATTTAAATACCGTGACAAAAGACGATGTAAAAAGTTGGAAGCCCGGCGATACATTATTACTGTGCGGGAAGATGTTGACTGGACGTGATGCGGCGCACAAAAAAATGGTTGATATGATCGCTCGCGGTGAGCCGCTACCGGTCTCAATGGAAGGGCGGTTTATCTATTATGTGGGTCCGGTTGATCCTGTAGGCGACGAAGTAGTTGGCCCTGCAGGTCCAACTACAGCGACGAGAATGGATAAATTCACGCGTACGATGCTGGAAAAAACCGGCTTGCTTGGCATGATCGGTAAGGCAGAGCGGGGTCCTACTGCTATAGAAGCTATTAAAGACCACGAGTCTGTTTATCTGATGGCGGTTGGCGGTGCTGCCTATCTAGTGGCTCAGGCTATCAAATCTTCGACAGTTGTTGGGTTTCCTGAATTGGGAATGGAGGCAATTTATGAATTTGATCTGGAAGATATGCCGGTAACGGTTGCTGTCGACTACACCGGAGAGTCCATCCATAAAACTGGCCCGCAACTATGGAAGGCAAAGATTGAGGAACAGGCGATCGTTGTCTCTTGAGGTGGGGTAATTCGGACAGGTTTTCCGTGATAGCTGCCTGAGCTTTCTATGCAGGTAGCTTTGCACTGGCGGTTTTTGTCGTCAATTTCCTGAAGGGACTTGAGGGTTTATATGACTGATTTCTCATTCTACTGGCATGATTACGAAACGTTTGGTGCCGACCCAGCCAGGGATAGACCCTCACAATTTGCAGGCGTCCGTACTGATACTGATTTCAATATCATTGGTGAGCCGCTGGTCATTTTTTGTAAACCTGCGGCGGATATTTTGCCCCAGCCCGAGGCCTGTTTGATTACCGGGATTACGCCTCAGCAAGCACTGGAGCAGGGGGTTTGTGAGGCAGAGTTCATCCGTCAGATCCACGCAGAATTCTCTCAGCCAGGCACCTGTGCTGTTGGTTACAACAGCGTGCGCTTTGATGACGAAGTTAGCCGCTACACCCTCTATCGAAATTTCTATGACCCCTATGCCCGCGAATGGCAAAATGGAAACTCTCGCTGGGACATTATTGATATGGTGCGAGTTTGTTGTGCATTGCGCCCAGAGGGAATCAATTGGCCAACGCATGATAATGGCATGCCCAGTTTTAAGCTGGAGCAACTAACGGCCGCGAATGGTATCAGTCATGAGTCAGCTCATGATGCCTTGTCAGATGTGCATGCCACTATCGCGATGGCGAAGCTGATTAAACAGAAACAGCCCAAACTTTTCGATTACTTACTGAAATTACGCAGTAAGCACGAAGTATCTGCCATGTTGAACGTGGCGGAGAAGCTACCTGTTTTGCATACCTCTGCGATGTATCCTGCGCATCGTTTCTGTACCACCTTGATAATGCCGGTAGCGGTACACCCAACGAATAAAAATGGTGTAATTTGTTACGATTTATCAGTTGATCCGGCACCGTTGTTGTCATTAAACGTTGACCAAATCACTGAGCGACTCTATACGCCTGCATCTGAGTTGCCAGAGGGTGCCGCGCGAATTCCGTTAAAAACGATTCACATTAATCGCTGCCCTGTCGTGGTTACCAGCAAATTGATGGACGAGGCTGTTGCAGAGAGAATTCAGTTAGACCTACCTGAGGCGCGTAAACATTATCAGGCGTTAGTAAAAACGCAGGGATTGGCAGAAAAATTGTCTGAAGTTTTTGCTGGGCGGAGTTTCCCGGAGCGCACTGACCCTGACGTGATGCTCTATAGCGGTGGTTTTTTTAGTCAGAATGATAAGGCGGTAATGGCGCAGGTCCGTAGCAGCAGTCCGGATGAATTAAGAGAGCACAGTTTTGTGTTTGAAGATGCCCGGCTTGATGACATGTTGTTCCGTTATCGGGCGCGAAATTTTCCTGAGTCCCTGAGTGCGGAAGAGCTGCAGCAGTGGCATGAGTTTAGGTATTATCGCCTGACTGACCCGGAGGCTGATGTCAGTATTAGCATGGAAGAATTCCTTGAAACGACTCAGGCATTGCTTAACGACGAAGCTTGCAGCGACCGTGATCGAGCAATTTTAGAGGAACTACAGGATTATAGTGATTCTTTGCTGGCTTAATAAAGAGGGGTAGTCTGTGTCGGAGGAAGCGATTACATGTGCCATGGCTGAAGAGAAAACATGGTGGCTCTATATTGTTGAAACTGAGTCGGGAAAACTATATACCGGTATTACCACCGATGTGGACCGTCGATTTCATGAACACTTTGATAAAAATAATTCACGAGGCGCAAAATTTTTTCGTTCAGACCCGGCAAAAGCGGTGGTGTATACGGAGCCCTGTGTTGACCGAGCAGACGCTAGTAAGCGAGAGTACGTGGTTAAAAAAATGTCGCGGCTGAAGAAGACTCAAATGATAGCCGGTACCTAGCTCGCGAGTAGCTAGCTATAAAATGTGTGTTTTGTGGCGCGCTGTTGCTGTTATTGCCTGATTAAATTCGGCGTAGGAAAGAGGGTTGGGCTTCAGGGGTTATGACAGAAATGAGGCGAACGTCAGTATAACGCCTGTTTATGCGGTGCCTTAATGCCCGTATCCATCATGCAAAATTCTGCTAGAGAGGCTGCTGGGTCAATTGCTACGCAGGGGATTTCGAGTTTCACCGGCCGGGTGATATCGATGTGTTGTGAAGAACAGTGGGGCTTCGATAATCGGTAGGTTGTCGCTGATTTCTATCGCTGAGCTCATAATATGTGCATTTATTGATGAGCGGGTGCTATTTCTTCATAAAATCCCACTTTTTCCCGTCGGCGGCACCAACAGGCCTTTTCCCAAAGCCGTTAAGCGGCGATAATAGTACGCCATCATTTATATCCGCCAGCCGAGAAAGCCTTTTGCACAATGACAGCCTAGAAAACCGGGAAAGCAGCCGCGACATTCAAGTACTACGTTCGATGATTGGGTTTTTGATGCCATATCGTTGGCGGGTGTTGGGTGCGCTGATTGCTTTGATCTTTACTGCTTCGGTCACCCTGTCCATGGGGCAGGGCTTACGTTTACTGATTGATCAGGGTTTTGGTGAGGCTGCTGCAACAGGTTTGGACGAGGCAATTGGTATCTTCATGGCCATGGTGGTACTGCTAGCGATTGGTACCTTTGCTCGATTTTATTTAGTGTCGTGGATTGGTGAGCGCGTGAGTGCCGATTTGCGCAGGGCCGTTTATAGTAACGTAATAGAGCTGCACCCGGGGTTTTTTGAGACCAACTTGAGTGGCGAAATTCAGTCGCGCATAACGACGGATACAACATTGTTGCAAACAGTTATTGGCTCTTCGGTGTCAATGGCTTTGCGTAATGTACTGATATTCATAGGTGGCATAGTGCTGCTTTTCATCACTAACCCTAAATTAACCGGTATTGTTTTATTAAGCGTCCCGTTGGTCATCATGCCGATTATTTTTTTTGGCCGACATGTGCGAACTCTATCGAGGACAAGTCAAGATAAAGTTGCGGTATTTGGTGGCTTTGTTGGCGAGTCGCTGAAAAATATAAAAATAGTACAGGCGTTTAATCATCAACAGCGGGACCGGGAAACATTCACTGATCAGGTTGAAGTTGCTTTCGAAATTGCTGTCAAAAGGATTACCTATCGAGCCTGGCTAACTGCCATTGTTATCACGTTGGTGTTCGCAGCAATGGGTTATATGGTGTGGGTCGGAGGCCACGATGTTATAGCGGGGCGAATTAGCGCCGGC
>Ga0206127_1000851_pt1 | contig 35657 bp, 48 predicted proteins | sample Helgoland_Spring_6_FD_148646 | JGI IMG/M metagenome (GOLD analysis project Ga0206127, IMG submission 148646) | Pelagic subsurface seawater microbial communities from Kabeltonne, Helgoland, North Sea - Helgoland_Spring_Bloom_20160419_1 | ecosystem: Environmental > Aquatic > Marine > Epipelagic ...
TCCGTACAGCGCACACATTTGTAGCTGCTGCATCTTATTTCTCACGTCTTGCAGCCGCAGGTGACACTACGCACGTAGCCTACAAGCAACCGCTGACGAATTACATTACGTCACTTGTTGAACTTGGTGGTGCTTACTGGGATACAATGGAATCCGCTGCATCCTTCGTAGGTGTAGGTATTCAAGGTATTACTGTTCCTCTACGTGACGGTATGCCTGTCCCTACGCAAAATAACTTTGTTGCAGGTGACTTGGATCAATTGACTGGTCTCAAGGGTGATGCCTCGACTAAGTATTTGGGGACTGGAGTAAATGAAGGATCATTGTCTCAAAACGACTCTTCCATATCTGTATACCTAACGACAGATCGTGACGTAACTCCTACTTCATCATACATTGGCGGAACTATTGGAGTTTTTGCCATTGTAGATAATGCGACTGGATTTAGGTCAAGGCATATGAGTTCGTCACTGCAGACTAATGGAACATCAACTGCTGTTGGTGGAATTATTGGCATATCTCGTGACAATTCCAGTGATTACGATTGGCGTGACGTAGACGCAAGTGGAACAAATATTGATACATCAACAAGTCAGGGCAATCTTGCAGTTGAAGTGTTTGCATCTAATGGCGGAAGTTTTCTTTGCTCGGCTCGCCTAGCAACTTATCACGCTGGCCCTGCACTTGACCTTGCAACCTTAGAAGGTCTGCAAGACACCCTAATCACAGAAATCGCAGCAATTTAATTATGACCCCATCAGAATATCTACTAACTAATCCTACGTCTGACGAACACAGCTACAACTATCTGCTGATTCCTGCAGAACTGCGGGACTCAATGATCGCCAAGCAGGACACCTTGACTACTAGCAATCATATCAGCCCAGTGCTGTTGATTGACGGACGCTACGGTGCTTGCTGTGACCTCTACACAGAGGTCGGCGTAGGCGGCATCTACCACGAACTATGGGAGATGCTTGACCAAGCTAAACTGGATGAATGCGAAGTCGTAGACAAAGATACATTCCTGGCACTGCTACCACCTGACCCAGAACCTGAAGTATAATGCAGGACATTATTTACAAGTCAACTATTGGCACAGGGGGCTTTGTCGCTACTATCGAATTGAATAGCATTAACGAAATTCTAGGACTAGTTGTGGGTCTTGCTACTCTAGTCTATATGACTGCATCGGCAGTCAAGGTAATCAAGGAACTCATAGACAAGGATTAATATGACACCAGAACTGATAGCAATGCTAGGCGGGGGCGTAAGCGGCTTCGTAATGAAGATGATTGCGGCACAGGCCGATAATCAAGCACGTCTCTTTGAGCGTATGATTGCTCGTCAGACTGTAGCGGACGAGTCAGCGGACAAGGCAGCAGCTCGTGGTGGTGTCTATATGCGTCGTGCAATTACGGCGGCAGTTATCTTTGCCATTGTAATAGCCCCATTTGTCTTCGCATTCACGGACATAGGTGTCAGTATTCAATCAGAATCCAAAGGCTTCCTAGGGCTATTCAAGAGCCTAGAATGGACTACTGTACAGGGTTTTGTTATCCTACCAGAGATCCGCCAAACAGCTTTAGCCATCGTAGGGTTCTACTTTGGTTCCTCACAAGTCAAATAACAAATAACAAATAATATTATGTACGGACGAAAAACAAAAAGTGCTGGCAAAGGATCCTGTGGTGAACGTGGTGGAAAGAAAGGCAAGTAGTGCCTGATAAGTCCAAGATGAAGTGCAACGTACCCCGCCGTGAAGTACAAGGTGGGAAGAAGTTCGTCGTGAAAGCCTGCCAAGGTGGGACAGAGAAACTCGTACGATTCGGGGATGCTAATATGAGCATCAAGAAGGATCAGCCAAAGCGTAAGAAAAGCTACTGCGCTCGTAGCGGTGGCATCAAAGGTAAGACTAATAAACTATCAGCTAACTACTGGAGCCGTAAGGCTTGGGACTGCTAAAATAATATAATGCCTGAATACCGCACATACGGAGCACAAGACGATAGGATTCTAGAGGACCTCGATATGGGGTACACTGGGTTTAATGACTATCTACGTCCCGATCAACTAGAGCGTGGCCTATTAGCTTCTAGTAAAAACGGTAGACTTGGTCTTAACGGTGAGTGGCAGGTTAGACCAGGGATTGATTTAGTAGCCGCTCCTTTTGCTAGTGGTGACGATGTCCTTCGACTTCCAACTACTTCCGAATTAGAAGCAGTTCCTCCAGTTGTTGGCTTACTGCCAACTACAATTAGGTCCGCTTCCTTAACTACGAATGTAGTTACTATTGTTATTGATGACCCAGCCGTTGAGCCAGGTCACGTGTTCATTGTTGGGGACGAGATTACAGTCAGCGGTATTGAATTTGGGGCGGACACAAATCCCAACGGAACTTTTATACTAACTTCCGTAACAGATAACACTGGAACAATATCCCTTACATATGATTTAGTTGGAGGAGATGCAACATATACTTTGCCAGTTGCTTTGCCTCAAGTCCTTCCATTTGCACTAAATGACATCCAAGGTTCGGCAGTCATTGGTTACAATATGCTACTGGATCAAGGAGGAATTTCAGGTGTTTATGCTAGTACAGCGTACAGTAATCCAAATGATTCCGCTAGTCAGTGGGTGCTACTAGGGTCAAACGTAAGCGCACTAGCTATTAACCTAGCGGACCCAACAATTACATATGACCTTCCGTACAAAAAGGGAGAAACAGCACCTCCGCTATCGGATATGATTCAAGCCTTTAACAAGGTGTTCTTGTTTCGTGACGGACAGACTGCGCTAGAATGGGACGGAAGCTTTTTGCCTGTAGCAGTAACTGACCTAGTTGTTGATGGTACTTATTCTATTACTGATTTGGGTGACACGACTCAATTGCAGTGGAATACAATCGCTGGAACTTCGGGCATAACTTATGCAGTAAATGATACCATTACGGTTGATGCTGTAGGCACAGGAACGGGTACAGCCCGTTCTGGATTTACACCAGTAAAGAGTGGTAAGTACACTCAGCCAGTTCAGATTGATTGCTTGCCTGGAGAGTTTGCTATTACTAATAGTATCGCTTCAGTTTCTGGATCTCACGATGTAAAGGTTGGGGATGATATTACTGTAATGTCAGCAAGTATTAGCGGAGCAACAGACGCAGACTCTGGGCTAAGCATTGGTCAGGACTACGTTGTAAATAAAGTTTACGAATTAAATGCAGGCACTGCCAATATCACTGGTGTTACTGATGCAGAGTTGCAAAACTCAGGAGACTTTGATGGTTTTTATAAATATACTATTACTACAGACGTAGCACATAATTTAGTAATCGGTGAACCCATCATTATGGATGGATGGACTCCCAATGGCACTGCATTTAATGGATCATTTTTTGTTCAAGGGGTTCCAGATTCTTTTAATTTTGTTATCTATACCACTTTTAATGTTAATCCAACTGATGTGTCATATACAAATGCTCGTGTTGGAATTAATGCAGGCTTTCAGTTTGTGATTGATTCACGCACAGTTAGTACTCACGTAAATGACGGTGCATCTTTATTGACTGATCCTATCTTTACTAAAAAAGTTTCGGTTGGACTGGGCTTTACTCATATGCCAGCTCCACCCTATGCGACCTATCACCAGCGTAGACTGGTTATGCCATATCGCTATTCGGTTGATGATCCAGAAGGGCAATACACCGTCCGTGATAACCTTGATGAAATTATTGTATCGGACATATTGGACTCAGATACCTATGACCAAATATACAATCAGTACAGGTTCAATGCTGGAACGGCTGACTTTAACGTTGGACTACTGTCCTTTGCGGATGACAAGCTAGTAGTATTTAACCGTAATTCAATTCACTTAGTAGGTGGCAGCAGCCCTGCAAACTCAAGTGTTCAATTAATTACAAATGAAGTAGGTTGCTTGGCCCGTAGGACAATTGTTCAAATTGGTAACAACGTAATGTTCCTATCTGACAATGGTGTATACGGAGCAAACTTCCAGGATCTGTACAACCTTCGTGGTAGCGAACTACCGCTAAGTAGTAGCATCCAGACTACCATTGATAAGATTAATCGTCAGCACTGGGATCAGTCCGTGGCTGTTTACTTTAACAATCGCTATTACATTGCGGTTCCAACTGACGGAAGCACCGTCAATAATACTATCCTTGTTTTTAACTTTATCAACAAGCAGTGGGAGTCCGTAGATAGCACGTCTGACGTGGACTGGGACATTGAGAACCTGATCGTAGCTGGTAAGAAAAGTGATCGTGCGGTATACGCAGTGAATGCCCTTGGAGGGCTTCACAGGGTTGATGCTCGCCCTGATGGCGTTGATCGACTGGCTACTACCATTCCAGTTCAAGGCGAACAGGAGGGCGTTATCTACAGTATTCCTGCTGAAGTAACTACCCGTCAGTTTACCTTTAATGACTTCGGTCGTAAACGCTGGAGTGAATTTGAGATGCACGTGCAGTCCAGTGCATCAGAGCAATCTGACTTTGATATTTCAGCGGAAGTAGAAAACATTGACGCAGAGGTAAATCTTAATACATTGAGTTCATACATTGGTGGAAGTCTCGAAATTGACGAAGATGTTTCCATCCGTGGTAGAATAGGTAACCGCCGAGGATACGGCATTCAATTTACAATTAATAATACACAGGGTCGCCCAAGAGTCCGAGGAATCAAAGTCTCTGGAGCAACTGCATCAAGATCAACAACTAGCGTACAATAATTATGGCGGATATTACAATTACCCCAGCAGGGTTACCATTCGGCGGAACTGATACCGTAACTTCAACTCGGCTTAATGAAGCCCGTAACCCTACGGCTGCCTTGGATGCAGGAACCATAGTCAACGCAGACGTGTCAGCTACTGCTGATATTTCAGGCAGCAAACTTGCCAATACAAGCGTGACCTTTGCAAAGCTTGATGATGTCATCGACGATGACACAATGGGTACTGCCACTAATACTACTTTAGCTACTTCGGAAAGCATTAAAGCTTATGTTGATGAATACGCTATGAAGTACAGCACTGCCACCGGGACCATAAGTATTGGCATTGCGTGGGCAAACTGGGACCTGTCGGGCACAATTGGAACGCAACGCTGTCTTGTCATTCTCGAATTGTACAATTCGAGCGCTTCGTATAACCTAAATTTCCGCACACCTGGTTCAAATAGGACATCCTTTGACGCTCAAAGTAATGCGGGATGGGGAGCATCTGGCGGCATTGTGAGTACTTTATCCAGGGGTTCATCCTTTGCAGTGGTCACTGACGCATCTGGTATTATTGAAGTTGAATCCTCATTAGCAGCAACCGCTGTGTCCTATAGGATCTTAGCATACCAAAAACTAGCTTAATGAACCCTTTCCTCCAATCAGCTTAACAATTTAAATTATGGCCATTATAAATAAAGGAACAGCTTTCTCCAACGGAGAGCAACTATCAGCAAGCAAGCTTAATGATTTAGTAGATGGAGCTACCTTTGGTACTGACTCTGTTGATAACGCCAGTACACTGGTAAACGCTAGCGGAGCTATTACAGTTCGGGATAGCGGGATTACTACCGCCAAGATTGCAAATGCTAACGTGACTTTTGCGAAGCTTACAGATGTTATTGATGATGATACAATGGCTACAGCTACTGCCGATACTTTGGCTACGTCCGAAAGCATCAAGTCCTATGTCGATACAACAGTAGATAATCTGCCAAGTCTTAAGGCTCACTGTGTGTGGGACGGCACTTTAACAGGAACAAATGCTCCGATTAGCGGAAGTGGAGTTGCAAATGTAACTCGTAACGGAAATGGTAATTGGACTATTAATATGTCTGTTTCAGCTCCATCAAGTAGTTTTACAACTCTAGCAAGTTCTCAAGCTAAGAGTAACGGAACTACTAATAATGCAACTGGTGCGTACTCAACTAGCACTGTAACTGCATTGGTAACCCGTGAGCAAGCTGATGGTTCTGGTGCTGATGGAGACACGCCAATATCATTCGCTGCTATTTGGTAATATGAACCCCCGCCTGCAATCAGTACAACTAGCGTTGCAAAACGCTACGCAAAAGGAAGCCCTTGTTTTTATTGATAAGGTAGTGAACTTCTGTATTGAAGGCCAGAACAGCAAGGTCCTTGAAGGGTGGAGCGAGGATACGATCAGACTTCTCGTTGCGTACCATATATCAAAGAATACATTCCTACATACTGAATCCAAGGATGCAGAAATAACTGGAGTTCTGATGTGGTACAATTGTAACTATGAAGACAACTGGAAATTTGTTGAAGAATGGCATTTGGATGACAAGAATGGAGATACTGTTTTTCTTGCATTTATGTGGGCATCTAATACTAAAGATTTTAAAAGGCTGATAATGAATCTGATTGTTAATGAGCCAACTGTATTATCTAAAAAACTCACTAGTCTAAGGACTAAAAACAAACAACCAACTAAAATTGATTACAGCACAAAAGTGTTTGCTAAGATTTTAAGTTTAAAAGATTAGGAATATATTATGGGAAGCAAAGGAGGAAACGAACCAGAAATGCCAGATCCACGTAAAACTGGGCCAGCTAATATGATGGCCGAGTATATGTTTGGATACGGAGCAGGCAAACAACAATACAAGGGAATTACTGACGCAGGATTACAAAGCAGGATTCTTGGGGCTGAAAAACAATTTAGACCACAGTACCTAGATTTAGAACTTACTGATTTAAGCAATAGATTGTATGGACTTGAGGCTGGTCGTGAAAACCCAAGAATTCAAACATTAAATCAGCAAATTAAGGCTAAACAAGCTGAGAGGCTAAGAGCAATGCGAAGCGGTGAGCCTGTTAAAAAGATAAACCGGCAACTAAGAAGTCTCAGAGAAGCCCTTGCAGAAACTCCTGAAACCATTGATGAGGCAACTCCAGGTATGTTTGAACTCAGTCGAGCAGCGGCAGAGGAAGCAGGCATAACACAGCGGAGTGAAGAGGATCTACAACGTGCAGCGGACGTAGGAGCACTTGAGCAGTACGCTCCTCAAGTTGTTGAAGCGTACCGTGAAGCTGATCCTTATAGCACTGGACTTGCAGAGTCCCAGACTGCTATGGCGCAGGATCTTTACCAACGTGCTCAAGGTTTAAACCCAGAGCAGCAGCGTATAGCTGACCAGCAAGCCTTGCAGATGTCTCAGCGTGTAGGTCGTATAGGGGATGAAAGCTCTGTAGCTAGTCAGATCCTTGGACGCGAGAACTATCTTTCTGGTTTGCGTTCTGAAGCAGCAGGTATGGGACAACAGGCTTTTGGTATGAACAAATTAATGGCTGGTGACTCAGGTATGGCTATACTTGGCCGACCAACTCAGTCTGCTGTAGGGGGGTCCGCATTAATGGGATCTACTCAAGGTCTGCGTACTGGACCTGCACTGTTTGATCCTAATGCTGGTGTTAATTACGGTATGCAGAACCAAGCGAATATGATGGGACTACAGGGTGCTCAAGCTCAGGCTGCTGCATCTCGATCCGCTGGTATGTCTGGTATGATTGGACAGATTGCACCCGCAGTACTAGGGAGTGCTAGCAAGTATGCAGCAGGTAAACTTGCTACTAGCGCAGCCGCTACTGCAGCGGGAGGGGCCGCTAAAGCAGGAATCGGAGCAAAACTCGGTACGATTGGTTTAAAGGCCCTTGCAATGTTTTGCTGGGTAGCTCGTGAGGTTTACGGAACTGAAACCGACGAGTGGATGAAGTTCCGTGAGTGGATGCTTAACGATGCTCCTAGTTGGTTCCGTAAGCTTTACATTAAGCACGGCGAACGCTTTGCTAAGTTTATTTCCAATAAGCCTCGTCTTAAAGCAATCATTCGTAAATGGATGGATACAAAAATTAAATAGTTATGGCATTTCAAACAGGATCACAAATCGACCCCCGTCTAATGCAGGCGGATTACAGCGGCTTTACAAACGCCGCTAACATACGAGCGAACGCACTAGCTAACCTTGGTCAGCAGATTGGTGGGGCTATTGAGTCCTACGGCATCAGGAAGGAGAAGAAGGCTAACCAGAAGCTTAGATACGAATCCATCTTGCCTTATACAACTCAACAGTTCGGAGCTGAAGAAGGAGAGAAAATGGCACAGCAATTTGCACTTGATCCGGCATTGACATCCCAGGTAATGCAGTTTGCTACAATCCAAAAGGATCAAGAAGTTCTCGATAAAGCTCTTGCAGTAAGTACGAATACTGATGGCACGACTGACTGGGGACAAACTGTTCAATCTTATATTGAATTAGGTGGAAGTGATCCACGGATGGTTGCCGGTCTAGCTTCGGAAGCACGTAAATCCGATCCTAAGGAAGCATTTACTCCATCAGTAATGGAGGTAGATGGCGTGACATTCGCTATAACCAGTAAGGGAGGTGCTCAAGTTATTAGTACCCCTGACGGTGGTGAGATTAAATTACCGGCAGGTGCTCAATTGACCGAGTACAAGATTAAAAAACTTGCAGAAGCCAAAGAACTATATAGGTCAGGAGATGCAAGTTCAGCCCAGGACATTATTACTGGTCTAGGACTTCAAGATAAACTAAGCAACGCACCATTTACTCCAAAGGAAATTTTTCCTGGAGTTGTACCTGAAGTTGTACCCAAAGTTGTTACCCCGGATGGTACTGCAGTTGGTGATGAAGAAGAGAGCCTTCAAGATATTATTGCCAGAAATCTAACACCAAATCAATAATGGAGTTTACCGATGAACAGCTCGAAACCGCTATTCGTAATGCTGATTCTGCTGGTAACGTACAGGACGTACAGGCATTAGCAGTTGAATACAATCGTCGCAAGCAGGCATCTCAACAGGACAGGGGTCTAGTTGAAGAGGTAGCCTACCTTGCGGATGACTTTGCGAATCAATTCACTCTATCAATAGCTAATATAGCTGGTTCTCCAGTTGATCTTATTAGCTTCGGGTTGAACAAGATATCCAATGCTATCATTGACGAGGATATAGTATACCCTGATTCCTTTGGCGGTTCATCGAGTATCAAGAGGGCCTTGGCGTATATAGGGACTCGTGAAGAGGCTCCTAGGACTAAAGCTGGTTATGTGGGTCAAGTAGGAGGTGAAGCTGCTGCTTTTACTATGCCCCTGCTTAAGCTGGCGCAGGTAACAAGTAAGACAAAGGCAGTCACGGGAGCTGGTAAGGTTGCTCAAGCTATTGCAAAGGACTTCACAGATGAAGCGGTTACTAAAACTGGGAGGCTCCTTGCCATTGAATCCGGGGCCGCAACAACCGGTGGACTTGCAGGAGAGTACGCTGAGAATGAGAATCTAAGCCCAGGTGCTGCATTGGCCGTAGAGGTCCTTGCTGGCGTAGCTGGTGGCTTTGCTGGTGCTGGTGCGTATAATATTCCCAAGTCCCTCCTCAAGAAGGTACAGGGCAAGAATGCTACAGAGATAATGGAAATGGTATCCAATGGTTCTATTGAGTACAAGGATCTGGACTGGGCGTTGGAAAGTAAACCGTTGTTTAAGGACGATGGTAGATTCACATTTGATGAATCATTACAGCCCGGTGACATTGAAACAAGGGGCAAGGGCATTCAGTTTCACGGAACATCCGAGCCAGTTTCAGTTTTACGTTCTGCTGATGATGCTGCGTCAGAAATGAATATATATGGACAGGGTTTTTATACAACGGAGGCTCTGGATGTAGCGGAAGGATATACGAAAAAAGGAAAGGGTTCAAAGCCAAGCATTTATAAAGTACAGGAGGTCGCTCCAGTTAATATATTAAATATTGATGAATTTCAATTTAAAGATTTAGGTGAACTTGGACTAGGTTATGAGTTCAAGGAAGTAATAGATGAACTTCCCAATAATGCTACTGTACGTCAAGTCTTTGACGCTATTAGAGATGAAGTTGATTTGCCAACATACGAAATACAAGAGATGGCATTTTATCCTATAAATGACAGAATACAGGAACTAGGATACGGTGGTATTGAGCACATCGGAGGAAAGATATTTAAGAAAAAACCTCACAAGGTTAAGATTTATTTTGATGCTGAAAATCAAATTAATTTATCTGAAATAAAACCAGAGGGATCACTTCCTGGTGTAGTCAAGAAACCCTTGGATGCACCAAAGCCAACAATGCCGGGTGTTGTCCGTGAATCATTTGAGTTCCAAGCTGCACGTCAAGAGATAGCCAATAACGTTTCCAACAAACAAAAGGTTGAGGCTGCTGTTGCATTGAACAACTTGGACAACTATAGACCCGATTCTCCATTAAATCCAAAGAGGATGATCAACAAGATCCTGTCGGTATTTGCTCCGTCAAAGGTTCTTGGTAACGATATTGTAAATGAAATTGAAATGGCCAAGGGTACTATTAACCGAGCACAGGAGTTAGGTGCTAGAGTTAAACGTGTAGTAGGTCGTCTGGAAAAGAAGGACCCGACTGTACGAGAAAGTGTTGACGTTTTCCTAAAGGGCGGAGAGATGGCCCCATCACTTGACCCAGTTAAGGTTGAGTTAATTAAGTGGAGAGAAACAATTCAGGAGTTACAAGGTACATTACTTCAAGGTATGGATGATGAAGTCTTTGAGGGACTATCAAAGGCAGGCCAGAAGGAAGTACGTGAAACTATCGAGGCTTCTATCGAACAGGGTTACTTGACTCAGACATATAAGATCTTCCAGGATCCTGACTATCGACCTACCAAGGCTCAAGAAGATGCCGCACTAAAGGAGATACAGCTGAAGATTATGATGGGTGCTGATGCTGGGACTATGACAATGCCACAAGCTGAGGACTTAGCCCGCAAGCAAATGGACCACCTAAGGAAAAGTTCAGCGCGGCAGAGAAAGGCGGAAGGAAGGCAACAGGGAGCCGTGAAGGAATCCAAGGGTATACTACGTGAGCGCAGTAATCCAGGACCAGCGGAACGCGCTTGGCTTGGTGAGGTCACTGATCCCAAGGAGCGAGCATTTAGTACAGCTAATAGATTAGCTAGACTAGCATCATCAAAAGCTGAGGATGTTGCGATAGCTAAATTCCTTTTGGATTCTGGAGTTGCTACACGCAGGCCAGCTAACCCCGATCAAGTTCAGATGAAGTTCCGAACCATTGAGGGGGACTCATCAGTGTTCATTGATCCAGAGGTAGCGCACTCATTAGATATGATGCGCTTTGGAGAAGCCAATACTGTTAAATCCGGGATAGCTGGGTATCTGGATAGAATCTGGAATGCTTGGGTTGGTACTTCAAAGTCAACTAAGGTTTTACTAAATCCTGAGTCCTATATGGTTAATTTATTTGGAGCCGTGGCTAGTACTATTTCCTCTGGGATTATACCAACCCCTAAGGGGTTTCGTTCGGCTCTGTCTGACTTCGGATCCTGGGATGATTTACTTTCCGGTAAAAACACTGTAGGCCGACGCGCACTACTGGATGACATCGATAAGATGAACCAGTACGGATTGAAGCCCAAGAGCGTTAATGCTGCTGACATCGAGCAAAATGTTATCAAGGGACTGGAGGGATTAAATAAATCCTTGAAGGGAGGCATAAGGGCAACAATGGATGGGTTCGGCAAGGCTTACTCCGTTGGTGATACATCAATGCGATATGTAGTATGGAAAGGTAACCAGAAGCAATTAAAGAAAATGTTCCCGGACTATAGCGTTTCTGAAATCGAAGCTGCTGCTGCTCGACTGACAAATAATACATTCCAAAATTACGACAAGCTGAGTAATATAATTCGCCGATTATCAAGGGCGGGATTGGCTGACCAGTTCGTGCCATTCACGGCTGAACTTACTCGCAATATGTACAACCAGGGTAAGTACGTTGCTCAGATGACTGCTGGTACGTTCGGCAAGGAGATCGGTCTTGACCCAGCTAGGGCAAATAAAACTCAAATGCGCTTACAAGGCGTAAAGCGTGGGGCAGCATTAGCGGCGGTAACAGCCGGAACAGATGCCGCTATTACACAGTATAACGAATTAAAGGGAGTAACGGAGAAGGACGAGGAACAGTTCGGGTTTTCAATTGCCCCAGAATGGGACAGCAGTAAGAGGTTGATAATCATCCCGGATAAAACTGGACGGAAGGGCCGATATGTCAACCCAAGCTATTTGGTTCCGCAGGGTATGGCCGCACAAGCGTTTGAGGCTGGGTTCAGTGGGTCTCCATTAGCTAATCTTATAGAATTTTCCAAGGATCAGTATATCGGAGCACCTGGTACATTCCCTGTACGAGCAATAGGCCAGATAATATCTGGACGTGACCTAAATGGAAAGCTGATTAGTGTAGATCCCCGCACACAAGAGGTAGCTAAGGATGTTATGGGTGTCATCTACGATGAAACATTGAAACCAGGTGCGCAGAGAACTATCGAAAGATGGAGTGATTCACTCTCAGGTATAGGTGATCGCACTACAAAGGATAACGCACTACGTATGCTGGGTATCCGTGACTACCAGTGGGATGCCGAGAAATCATTTACCAATAAACTTCGTGAAATATCTGAACCAATGCGTCAAGCAAAGGGTACGTACTCATCGGCACTTCGTAAGTTCACAGATAACAACATACCAAGAGAAGAACTGGATGCTACCTATGAGGAGATGAATACGGCTCGACGCTTGAATATGGATATTATGCGCCAGCACTACCTAAACCTAGGTGGTGGGACGTGGAAGTACTCACAGGATGAACGAATTGTTATGATGAAGGAAGCGGGGGTATCATCCGCAGACATCTTAGACGTAATAGAAAACACTTATACTGACATACCTCTGGTAAAGGAGGAATCAACATCTCAAATATACGATGACATCCCCGGTGGCACTAAGGAGAAAGCGGCCTACTTGAGAAAATTATCAAAGACTGAGCCGTTCTTGGCCAGAAAACTAAGAGCTATTCATACGAAGTCCGACAACCTTACTGAGAAAGAACACTTGATACGTACATTAAGCCCACAGCGCAGAGCTGATCGTCTCATTGAAATGGGTGCTCACGAGAATCGAGCACTGATGAGGGAGATGATGTTAAAGAATATCGCAAACCCAGAGATTTTGCACATCATCAAACTACGGACCAAGTAACGAAAAGCCCCGTCCTCCACACATAAAGGACGGGGCTACCGTAACGAAACAAGGAGTCAAATAGGACATAAACCGATCCCGCTGCGGATTACTCCAACAGCTTACCTTGTTATTTCAGTGAGAAAAGGACGCAAACTCACTGATAAGTATTATACACTATGGTTTCTTATATTTGATAAGTAAATCTTTTAGGTTACGCTTCTCATCCTGTAACTCCTTTCGCTGCTCGGTCATACGATCAATGCGGTAGGATAGAAGCCTGGATTCCTGCCGAATCATATCGATCTGGGTCTGGATTCTTTCAATGTTTTCTTCATTGTCTTGCATCCTCTGAACTTGTATGGAAGCCTTCTCTTTGTCAACAAATAACTCAGGAAAATTTAACCCTTCTAGGGGATAATTTAACTCCTCGTAGCAGAAGGTATCACGGGCAATAGCGGCCTCCTTCTCGTCATCAAAGTAGCCCAGTTCATACAGCTTCCTGCTCTTGCCTCTACCTACATCAATTGTAACTCGGCATCTTTTCTTTCCAGATGGCCAGTATACTCCGCGGTACTTGGAATTGCCCTTTATCTTTTGTGACCCCCTTAGATTCTGAGATCGTGTGACGTACCGAAGGTTGTACGGAGCATTGTTTAATTTATCCCCATTGATATGATCAACGTCATAGTTGTTGGGTCTCGATCCAAGGAAGGCTCTTGCGATTAAATCGTGAATCTTTAATGAATGTGAGTTAATGGTATGCTGCACGTAACCTCTACCGTCCGTGCATCCAAAAGTACGACCTCTACTGCGCGGAACGTGAACCTCTATACTGCCATCCGAGTAACAGGTTACTCTTATTCCATTTACGCTTATATCCCTTGATGTTTCTGTAGCTATCATAGTTCTTGTGTATTGATGGTTTGTGCGCTGCGATTGTATAGGTAACCGGTACGCTTGGTTATTATTTGTACTGCTTCAAAGTCCGTAGTCCAAGGCATCTCACGATCCTCGAACCCGAAGTCATAGTCATCCCGAATTAGCTTAGAGATATTCCAGACATACAGAAGGTGTTGGTATCCATTAACATAGATGAAATCCTTCTTTACTGATTCAGCGATACCGATATTAGTATCAAGCTTTAGCTGCTCAATAATCCAGGGATCGTATGCCTTTCGGCGTACCTTGATCTCCACTAAGTAGTCAATGCTCTCGTAATCAAAAGGACTGAACTCGTCCTCGGCCTTGATCAGCTTATTCATTTTAGGAAAAGCCAACATTATATTTTGTGCTACTTGTTCTTCTGTCATTATCCGAACCTCCCTGTGCAGTGATAGAATTTAAACGTACCTCCGATGTCGCGCTCACCTTCACGGTTCTTAGCTATCTCGTAGGTTAGACGGGTGAAACCTCCACGGGCATCTTTATCCTTAGAGGATTCAACATCTCCGTTCGAGGGATACATAAGCAGAACAACGTCGGCATCATTCTCGATGTCCCCGGAATCCTTTAGGTCATACAGTTTGAGTCGGCCATTCTTGGCTCCCTCTCGGTTGACCTGTGCTAGTAGGATAATGGCTATATTGAGATCAATAGCCATCTGCTTAATTTTGTGAGAGATACTGGCGATGCCCTCTGCCTTACCCATCTTGGAAGAGAAAGGTATAAGCTGCAAGTAATCAATGACCAGTAGCTTTACTCCGTGCTTGTTCACAAACTGACGGGTCTGACTGTATAGATCATCGGCACTCTTGACTGAGTGCGAGGTGTACACAGGCATTGTCTTGAGATTAGAGATAGTCTCGTGAACTCGCTTGACCTGTTCCGGCTGGGCTACGTTGTCCTCCACGCTGCGAAGGTTGACACCTGAGATAACCTGCGTCAGTCGCTTAGTAAGCTGCTTCTGGGGCATCTCCAAGGAGAAGATTCCACAAGCGTGACCATCCTTTGCTACAGCCTGGGATACAATATACAGGGCCAGTGCGGACTTACCACAGGAGGTAGGCGCAGCTACAGTCATTACTTCACCAGCAGCTATGCCCCGATTGCCAAGCTCACTATCCAAGTGATTGGTATGAGTCTTAACAACGTCGGGTACGTAGTCACCTGCCTGCATCCTAGCGATGTCCTCCAGTAGTTCGTCAGCAGACGAACCGATCCCGGATTTATCTTGGCTGAATAAGGGACGTGCAGTAATCTCGGACTCAAGGGTGCTACGAATCTCGTCATAGCTAAGAGCCTCGGACTCCACATTCTCGACAGCAAGCCGGCAGGACCGCATAATCTCACGGAGCCTAGCTTTCTCTGCTACGATGTTAGCATAGAACTTAGCTGTAAGCTCGCTGTAAACGCCGTCAGCTACAGATAGGATACCTGCTATGCCACCGACCTCGTCAAGCCCTCTAAGGGACTTCAGATGCTCTGCAATGGATACCTCGTCAATGGGCTTACTCAGTTGAGCAAGGTCACCTATGGCTTGGAACAGTAATTGAAATCGTCGTACGTAAAAATCCTCGGCCTCCAGTAAAGGGCGCACCAGATCATATACGGATGCGTCACCTGGGAATAGGCAGGATGCTATTAATTTTCTTTCAGCCTCAACACTATGTGGCTGGTTCGTCGTCAGTAGGTCTATTTCGTTCATTATCAAGTAATTCTACCAGAGAACGAAGGACTTGTCCAAGGGACTTATGGGCTACACGATTTAACTCTGGCATATGATAACAATCAATTGTGTTATAGATGGAGAGTGATACTTCGGCGGCTTCTTTTATTTTAGTCATTTCGTTGCGGTCTATTTTATTATATTGGGTCATAAGAATTACTTGCCCCCTACCGAATTGTAAGGGGCAAGCATCTTAGCACAGGGACTTACTCCGACTCTGCTCTTTCGAGCATCCCTATGGCTATCAACGAGTAGCCAATTAGGTCGCGGAAGATGTCCTTGGATTGGTCGCCATTAGTAACTACTTTTAGCTGACCATCGTTGCAGAAAGCCTTCGCTCTCTGGAATTTGTCCTGCATCCGAATGCATACACCTGTTAAGGGATGAACACCGAACTCGGAGGAGCCGTCAAAGTTTGCGAAGGGGTTATCGCAGCTTTCGCCTCCTGTGTAATCCGAGCATTTGTGAGCGGTTAGTTCCAAAATGGAACTGACCTCGTCACGCCGGAATGTTTCCCACCAGATCTTATCGAATGAGGACATTCTTAGAATGGGGTGTTGTCATTGGTTGGCGCACTTGCAGCTTTTGGCTCAGATGAACCACCGGCTGCTGCTCCGCCCTCTACTGGGTTCAGTGCCAAGGAGAGGAAGTTAGTACCGCTCTTGGCCGTCTTCTTCCAGCCCTTGAGGTAGTAGTCCTTACCCTCGACATTAATCTTCCCGCTGTAGTCAGGATGATTTGGTTTTTCTTTGCGGTCATTGACGAAGAATGTACCGGAGTTTGTGTTATCGTATTGTGACATAATATTACTTTCGTTATTGGTTATTAGTTGTGAGCGACATCTTCATCCAGCTTTACGGCACGGATGGTTGTGTCAGGTTGTTCTAGCTTGACGCTCAAGTGTTTAGCAAGTGCGTCGACCTTCTGATTAAGCAATTGATTCTGCTTATCCAAGAGTTTATTGTGCAGGTGTACTGCTTCAAGATTTTCTTTCATCTCTCCGATGATAGTTTCGTAATGGTTGTCCAGCATTTGAATGCTTGAGATGACATCTATGATTTCGTTTCGTAAGTCCATATTAGAATCCTTGTGTTTGTTTGGTTGTAGGTTTAGGCAATTTGCTGCCGTGGTCATTAGTAGCGTCCGGATCTTTGGTATCGTCAATAGCAAAGAGTCCATTAAGTGCATATTTTCTGGCGTAGGATGAAGCACTGCCAGTAATCTGGGCTTGATCCATTCCCTTCTTTGTTTCGGCGTGTTCTGCAAATCCATCTGCGGCGTGTAACAAGCCGCCAACGCAGTGTAGGCAGGCCGTAGACTTAACGAAGATGCGTCCTTCAAGTGCCATCAGTGCGTCAGTCAATATGAGTGCTGCCCCGTGCTTCTTGAGTAGTGGCTTGACCGCAGTAAGGATGTCCTCCGCTGATCGGTATGCGTAGTTGCCGAAGTTATTCTTCTGGCCCTTGGGAGCCTTCAGCTCCGACTGTATTTCTTGTAGTATGTTCATTGTGCTTTCTTTGGTTTTGGTATTACTCATATTTACTTTTGGTTAGTTTACGGAACAGCTCTTTACGCTGCTTTTGATTTTTACAGGAAGCAAGATCACCTTCACTTGCTCCTAGGTCTTTTAACTCTGTGACTTGTTCAGATGCTGTCAAATCTATTTTTTCATATTTAATTCCTTTCTTATAATTATCAATAGCCCACAGTGGTTGCATATTGGTGTAGTGGAAGCATTCGAACTGATGACTGTCAATAGAAAAATCAAACATAGCGCAAGGCTTTATGTGATCCACGTGCCACTCACCGTAGTTATCCCACGTCATTCCAGCCGCGAATTGAGACTCAAGATGATCGCGAAGTTCATCCATCGAGCAACCCACCAGAGTTTCAGTTGAAGCTGACTTAGAGTTTCGACTTAATGCGTGGCTCACTCTGGATCTTAGGTTTTTCTTGAACCGTTGGACATCTTTGGATGCTGGCACAAACGTTGATGGCGGTCTCCTGTCCCTTATGGTCTGCTGCATTGACTCAAACTTCTCAGAAGAAACCCACCGCTCGCCGGACTTGCACGATGCCATATACTGCCAGAACACCATACCATCTTTTCTTATATGTCCACGTGTGAGGTGACGTTTATTTTTCGGTGGTCGATTGTCCGATCGGGGCTTGTCTAGTCCGCGCCTATTGATGTGCATTTTGGGTTTACGCCTGCGTCTTGTTATTTTATTATCCTTCACGTGTTTCATAATTAATATAACCTAATTAAAATAAACTTAACCTAACTTAACCGTATGTAATAGCATTGCTTAAGCATAGCTTATTGATGATTCCTTTTTGTTATATTTCTAAATAATTCTTTACGTTGTTTAACATTCTTGCAGGCTGCAATCTCTTCGGTACTTGCTCCGATGTCTTCAAGTATTTCAACCTGAGCTTCTGCGTTATTGCTATTTGCGAACTTTCTTGTAAGTTGTGTAAGTCCTACAGGATGAAGGACATCGGTCATCTCCTGATCCAAGTAAGCAGCCATTGCATCCAAAGTATTTGGCAAATCTTCCTTCTCACCCTTGCACATCTTGAGGAAAAAGTTCTCAACCTTTCCGAGAAGACTGTTGGCTTGGCGAGAGATTACACCTCGTACCATTCCGGTCTGGTGGTCGTGATCCAGCACCCAGTCCTGCGTCTTGATGTTCAGGATAGGACACGAGATTGGCTTGTTGGCCTCCCGGAACTCCTTGATTTGATTCTGTGATAGGTATGTCATAATTAGGTACTAGTAGGTAATCAAAGATGAAAATATACGCTATTCACCCGATATAATTTTTCCTTGAGTTGAGGTACTATGGGTGAATGAGAATACTGCTTGCCCTTTTACTTTTCCTGCTCCCATTAATTACTTCGGCTGACCCAGCGATCAAGATACTTTGCGATAGCGGGTTAACGCATTCAATTGCTAAGGCTAAAACAATCTATGCGAATGTCGGAGATCATATTTTTTATAAGGAAACAAAAGCTGCGAATGGTATGCTGCTGCTTACCGATGGCAAGGTGCAGAAGTTCAAGGCTGGTATGGGCAATCTAGTAGTGGTCGCGGTTGTGAAGAATTACTCATAACTTAACCGCTAGGTTAAGAGCATCATAGTGAATTAGTAGCCTCATCCTTGATGGCAGCGATTGCTTGCTTGAGTTGATTGTTCTCCTCCTGTAGCTGGAGGTTCTCATTGCGTAGATATATGAAGTTCTCCCTTACATCCATAATGATGTCAGAAAGTGATGGCTCGTCTAGGTTATCAGTCATAATGTGTTCGCCCTACTGGGCTGTTGTTGGTAGTTTATAATTAGGTAGCTTGAACTGTCGTCGCCATAGTGCGTAGGTTGACTTGTGGATGCCGGACTGGTCCGCTGCTGTCTCAAGTGATATACCACTATCCCGCATTGCGTCAATCTTTTTAACAACCTCGGCCTTCTCTTCAGTGCTGAGTCGATGAGTGATTCGGTTGCAGTTACTTCCGGGGATGAAGTGTCGTGTCCCTGCTGCCGCCTCAATCCTCTCATTGTCCTCAACCTCCTTGGCAATCCGGGCTTCCGCCCATCGCATAAAGCTGCTGTTTGATTCTGCTGTTGTGTCGTACATTCTTCTTATTTAGTTAATTCCTTTGTTGATAATATTTTTCCTGTGCCTCCTCGCTTGAAGACACAGACCCCGCTCTTGTCCGGCATCTTCTTGAGAAGCAGGCGCACTGCTTCTTTCTCATCGTGCGCCCACTTACAAGTCCTGCCGACATAGCCCTCTGGCATATCGTCGTGATGTGTTCTGATCTCGTACTCAGTCATAGGAACAGGATGGTGAAGCCATAGCCCCCATTAGTCCCGATAACGTTGAAGTTAATCCACTCCTCGGCCTCCTCTTCGGTCATACCTTGCTCCACAAATAGTCGAGTCATTATTTCGTATTCGTACACTAGGTTGCCATTGTGGTCAGTCCCTACTACAGCGTCGTCGAGTCCGTCAAACCGGATGGCCTCGGGGTCGCAGCAGTCAAGATGCCGTTCGATATCTGATATTGGTTGAATCATATTACATTCTCAGGAGCCAGTAAAGCTCCGCACATTTCTTCGCTACCTTAATACCCTTGTCAAGCTCCTTGTCATTCCAGACCTTGTGGTGGTGCTTCTTGGTATCGCAGTCAATGATGACGGAGATACAGCCCGGCAGGTAGTCCAGCTTGCGCTCCTTCATTAGCATATAGGCTTCGATGCCTAGCTGCTGGCAGTCCTTGTCGTAGCACTTGGCCTTACCCTTGGTATTGGTACGGCACTTGTAGTCCGCTAGGAACAGCTTGTCGTCACTGTCGTAGCCAATGAAGTCCACGCTGCCAGCGATCTTAATACGATTGCTTGCAATGATATGCTCACAGGATACAGGCTTTACGCCCTCCTCGTGAACCCAATCCACAAACGGCATCGCCCACTCATTCCAGACGCTGTCCTCAGGTGCGCTACCCTCAGCTAGGTAGTTGTGATTAATGAAGTCCTCGATTACTTTGTGGACTGTCGTACCGAACTCCGATGACTCAATAGTTTCACCCGTAGCTGGATGCTCCCTTGTGCCATAGGTAAGACGCTCTAGCTCCTGCCAAACTAGGTCAGGGTACGCCCTCGCTAGTTGCGCCATCATACGGGGCTTATAGATACTGTCGAGGAACGCATCCTTTACGATGCCTAGCACAGTCGTAACAGAAGGATAAACCTTCGCTACTTTCCGCGCTTGTGCGGGTGTCATTATATCGGCCTCGAACTCAGGGTTCAGGACATCGTTGCAATTATAGAAGTGGCTCATTTTCTTTTCTTTCCGTATGTTGGGTACGATGCGCGTCCCGTCTTGGTACGCCGTGCATCTTTAATTAGACCTAGCCGCCGAAAGTGGTCAACCGCTTGGCGACCCTCCTCCATTAGCTTTCGATTTCGCATTACTGATTCGTAAAGATCAGCGAACTTGTTTGCTAGTTGACTTGCGTTACTCATTACAGCTCCTCTTGATCCATAATGAACTCCACACCCTCGCGGAGAATGTCGATGCGCTGCTCTGATTCCGCAAAGTAACGGCCAGCGTAAAGCTCAATATTCTCTTGGTCAATAATGATTAGAGTGTCCTGTCCAAGTGTACTCTGGTTCGATTCCGGGATCATTGCACCTACCCAAATGAAACGCAGTTGCTCCTCCGCGATGAAGTGAAGGATGTCATCGGAACTGCGGCGTAATGTTTCTAGTTCTGTTTTTTCTGTATCCATTGTATTGTCTTTAGAATTTAGCAATGAGAGTTGCGACCAGTAGCATAAGGCTGCCGCCTAGACAGCAGGCCAGCACCACACAGGCGGAGTAAAAGATCTTCTCGCCGCCCTTGACGAGATGATCGAGGTTTGTTTTTTCTTTATGATTTTTCATTTTTATTACGTTGTTATCGGTGTTTAGGTATATCAAGGCTTGACATACTTTTTGATGTGATGTGTACCTTAAGACAGTCAGCCCTTGGTAGTCAATCATTAATTAATATAAAAAAGGGAGTCAATGACTGACAGTCATATGACTGACAGCCATAAGGTAGGCTAGATGTACCTTAGAGTCTCTTCGTAGATGGTTGCCCGGTCATCGTGAGTTAATACGATGGTCGGTAGATCGACCGGTGTATCGTCATTCGGCCAGTAGACCAGCGAGACGATCTCGAACCCGTCAAGGTCGCGCTCCTCCCAAGCTTCTGTGACTACGGACTCCCCAGCTTCGCTGCTGCACTCGCACTTAGTTGTCACGGCCTCCGCTTCGACTGTTACGTCAAAGTATTTGTCAGGTCGTAGCTCTAGGCCTCCCATTTGTATTGTTTGCATATTGTTATTGGTCATTTTTTTCTGGGTCTTGGATTGTCTCGTAGTCAGTGCTTACAATTGGTCGGCAGATGCTTGCCGTTAAAAGGTCCTCGTCTTGCAGTAGCTCGATGTATCGCTGATGCGCATCGATGAAGTTATCGTAGCCCTCCCAGCCCTCTGAGTCACCTAAGTAGTCTGCTTCTGTCCAGTATATTACAATGTACATAGTTCAGTCCTGTTGGTATTGCTCAAGTGTCCGGCATCCTGTCCGTACGAACAGGATATCTAGATAGGTTTCCTCGCTGTTGCCATTGATTGACGTAACAAGAGAAATTTCCTCTTCGGTTGCTATATTCATTTCTATTAGTGTTTCGTATGTGTCCATTGTTATCCTTTCTTATTTGTTAAGTTTGCTAGTTAATTCCTTAATGCCCTTATTGAGCCGCTTGACTGCTTCCTCTTGAATACGGGTTAATTCCCGATCTTCCTCTGCATCTACGCTGTCCCTAATCTCCTTCAGATAGTCGCGATGCGCTGCTGCCCTCTCATATATAGCTTTAAGAGCCGCAATAGCTTCCTCCTGCATCTCCTTACAGAAGTCCTGAGTGATTGACTCCTCGGCCATAAGCTTGCCAGCCGCCCGCAGTTTATCGGTAAAGAAATCAATTTCCCAATATCTGTCTTCGATGCTTAGTGATTCTGTTTTGTCTTTCATTGTTTTCCTTTCTTATGTGTTATGCGTTTATGTCAGTAATGTAGTATTGAGTGACGCACGAAACAAAGTTTTCAACGCTTTGCAAGTTTACTCCCTTGGCGTAATAGCGAATGAATCTTGCTGGCTCTGTTGTCTCAATACCTTGGCAAGCTTCTGTCTTATTAGCTCCGATTATTGCGTTAAATGCTTCTTTAGTTATTTCAATAGTCATTTTTTTTCCTTTCTTATGTGTTAAAGCTTAATCTTCGATTAAGCGCGATATGCAGCGGGCTTTTCCCGTGCCTCAATTACTGTTAAAGTCCTTTGTTTACTACGTGTCAAATATATTTTTAAAATATTTTCCCCGTGCTTCCCTTGCTTCCCTTACTTCCCTTACTTCCCTTGCCTAGCTCGCTGGCGTCTTTCCTTAGTCATTACCCTTGCCACAAATTAAAAGACCTTGTGCGTCCTTATAGCTGGCAAACCTTGTGCACTGGCGGGCTTTTCGGCGTGCCTCGCTTGCCAGGCTTATAGGCGGACACAAAAAAGGCGCACGCTTTCACGTACGCCAATTTGCTTTGCTGTTTTCCTAGTGGATACCGATACCGATCGCAACACCGGCGAAGTCCCTTGAGCCGCACGCGTGCCGGCCTTGTGGTAAACAATTCCCGCAATTGCCAGGACAAGCGAAGGCCTTAGTCTTTATCTGTCTAAGCTTTGCCAGCACATCGCGCCGGTATTCTTTAGACCCGGCTTTCGTCTTGTCTTGGTAAGCTCTTTTTTGAATGTGCGCTTTATCGACTTTGACGGCCAAGAAGTCCCCGCGGACCACTGGCAAGCCTAAGAAAGCATTTGCAAGGCCCGTGCGTTCGTGCCGGCTTCCGCTACTTGCATTTGTCAAGTAGTTTGGCGGCCAAGTGTAACCGGTTGAGTCAAGCTTTACGAATTCAAGCCACGATTTAGAGTACCCGTAAACTTTAAGATCAGGCCGCAAATGGCATAAATCCATAAACATTTTTAAAGTTTCAACGTCTTTGAAATCACCGTCGACGAATAGGCGGACGGTCCGGCCAGTCTTTAGGCTCAAAAATGCCTTTTCAATTACTTCGGTATTCAGTCGCATTAATAAACTATTTTGCAATTGGCGGAAGAATGCCGCCGGATACCGCCAAGCCCTAAGAGAATAACAAAAATTGACGCAATCACCTTTGCCCGGACAATCCGCCAAAGCTAAAGAAGAGAAGGCCGCGAACGGTAATTTTTTATTACCTTTTTCCGCGAAAATTGAAAACGGTGGTTTTCCTGACAAGTCACTTTCTAAATAGGAAAGCATCTTTTCCGCGTAATATTGCCACGTACCGCGCTTTTCTAAAGCTTTGGGCCTTTCATTTATGCAATCAGTCAAAAGGCTTTTAATTACCTTTATATCATTAATTGCGCGAACTACGTTTATGCATTGGTTTCTATTCATCTTTTTATGTGTTTATGTGTTTATTTGTTTAACTATTTTCGTCAATGAATTGAGGATTTGATTTATACCACCCGCGAAGCATAGCACCGCCAAAGCTTTTGGCATCTGAATTAACCCAAGAGCGCGATTTGATCGGATATTTTTTTCCGTTTTCTTTTTCTGTTTTCTTTTTTTCGTTTTTCATATGATTTATATTTATTCAGTTATAGTTAAGAGTGAGACGCTATCAGTGCAGTTAAATAAAAGGCCGTCAAGTATATTTTTCAATTACTTTTACCCGTCAAAGCCTTCCACTAGATGAGATGATATAGATGACGGTGCGAATGATAGGTGCTCGAACACATCCCATCTTTACAAAACAAATTACCAACTCACGCACCCGGCAACCGGCAACCGGCAACCTGGCAACCGGCAGTCAAGATCCTGACAGCTAGACCAGTGAACAAATGTGCAGTAATGAACAAAGGAGCAGTAGTGAACGTTTGAACAGGGGAGGAGGGGATCAAGTCGAGTCGCGTCGTCAATATATATATACATATACAGCCCCTTAAAAAAATTACTCACTCAAGGGGCTTCTACCCCAGTACCAATCCCAGGACAGCACTTATAGAAACCCTAGTAATCTCGTGTACCATAAGAAGTCAGTTTATGACTTCTCTTTTATGATTCCCTTTATTTTATATTCATTAAAGGAATTACGTTTAGGACTTAACTGCCTTATGAAGTTGCTGCCTTATGGTACGCAGAGTATAACACGAAATCCGGGATTGTATACATATATAATGAACTTTCTTTTATGTATTAGCAATACTTATAGTATATTAACTTGACAAGTAGTAAATCTAATGATGAGGTACAGGTATGGAAGATAAAGAAATGAGTGCCACTGAGAAGGAGAAGGCAGCTTTGCTGAGCGAGATTCAGCAGAGTATCCACGAGGTGGCCAATGAGAAGCGGGGTTTAAAGCTCAAGTGCTTGAGCGTCTATGATCCCGCGAAGGTAGCTAAGTTGCTTTACTTGTACAGTACGGGAAGCAGCCAGACTAGGCTGGTACGCCACTACGGGTTCGAGAGAGATACTGTTATTAGTGTACTGGCGGACTACGCTGATCATATGGGTACGTTCAAGGAGTTAAGTGGTCGAATCGCGGCCAAGAACTATCTGAACCTAAGTAGCCTAGAGGAGGATTTAATTGATAAGGTACGCGACCGTCTGGAGAATGATCCGGAGATGGAGGTCGGGTTCAAGGATATCAAGGAGTTATCCATAGCTAAGTCCAATGCTTCCAGGGAGGCTATGACGGCTAGGGGAGAGGCTACGCATATTACTGAGGAGCGCAAGGTGTACACCCAGGATGACTACGAGGCTACTATAGCTGCTGCTAGGAAACGGATAGAAGAGGCTAAGGTAGCTGATATAATAGAGATACAAGATGAAGATAACAATTAATAGCAACGACGAGGAGGTATCAATTGGTACTAAGCACGATGACCTTACTGCTAATCAAGTAGCTGAGCTTATGTTTCGTATTAGCTTAGCTAATGGTTACCATCAACAAAACGTAGCTGACGCATTCTATGAAGTCGGTAAAGCACAGATAGAAATGGAGGAATACTTTGAGCACTAAAGGAAGCGGCCCTCGGAAGGGACACAATGCTGAGAAGCAGCGTAAGAACTACGATGATATTGACTGGTCCAAGAAACCCTTGGCTCCTAGAACCGAACAACCAAAGGGTAGCAAATGAAGAATAAAACACCTGATATTGATCCGGACATTGCCTTTAACCACGTCCGACGAATGCTTGGGGATATTTCGCCGAACTTTGCTTTTATTATAATGGATGAGGACGGTGATCTATTCTATGATTACACGAACTATCGTATAGGTAGAATGCTAATGACTGAGTCCCTAGATGATATGGATTCTGACTTTGGTGACTTTGACTGGGATGATCTAGTTGAGGATGTTGAGGACGAGGACGACGATGAAGATGCCATCTTTTAAATATGCTTGATTTCACAGAGCACCCGATCCTCAAGCCGCCCACGGACGAGGAGATTGTACTTCTAGGAGAAGCTGATCCCAAGCTACTAGAGGAACTACACAGGGCGCACGAGGGCAGGATTCGGGCAGCTACGGATGATCCTATACGCTATGGGTTCGACCTACCGGGCTGGGAGCGTATGTCGGACTCCTTCAGGGAGTACAACGAGGTTCTAGCACTAGGCGGAAATCGCAGTGGCAAGACAACTGGATGCGCTAAGCGGATTATGGAGGCCGTGAGTTCTAACTTCGATGGACACATAGTATGCTTTTCTCAGAATGCGGATACCTCTATTAAGGTACAGCAGCCAGCTATCTGGGAGATGATGCCCAAGGAGTTCCGTAAGAAGACTAAGAGCATTGACGGGTACATTAACTATTCAATGCAGAATGGTTTCACTGGGAGTTCGTTCGTGTTCCCGGATACTAGGACACGTGTGGACTTCAAGACTTATACACAGTTCAGTAATAACTCCACTATCCTTGAGGGTTTTGAATTCGGGTTCAAGAAGGGTAGTGTCAAGGCTGGGACTGAATCCAATATCGGAGCCTGGCTGGACGAGTACTTAGGTGACGCGGCTTTGGTAAATACCCTTCGGTTCCGCCTAGCTACACGGGACTCAAAGATGGTGATTGGATTTACACCGATTGACGGGTATACACCTTTCATCGCTGACTATTTAAAGGGAGCAGAGACCCTTGAGACTAGACCTGCCGCCCTCCTGAGGGGAAAGGAGGTTCCTACTAAGCAGTACAGTCCAAGCCGTGATGCGGCTGTGATCTACCTGCATTCGGACGAGAACCCATTCGGGGGTTACGAGCGAATCGCAAAGGATCTAGCCGGGCGACCAGAGGATGAGATAAAGGTCCGTGCGTACGGATTACCCGTGAAGTCAGCCAATGCTCTGCTCCCTTACTTTAATACTGAGGTAAATGTGCTCAACGAGGAGCCCAACAAATACAAGATGACGTTCCCCGACATTTCCGACAAGTCGCAGTTCACCTGCTACCAAGTGGTTGACCCTGCGGGTGCAAGGAACTATACCTGCATCTGGGCTGGGGTGAACAAGGACGGCGAGGTATACATCCGCAAGGAGTGGCCGGATCGTAACACGTACGGGGAGTGGGCTATGTTCGGGGACCCGAAGTGGAAGTACGGCCCAGCAGCCAAGAAGATTGGTCTAAATGTTGAGGGGTACTGCGAATTATTTGAGGAGATTGAGGACGATCTAGGAATTAAAGTAATTGAAAGAATCGGGGATTCGCGTTTCTTTGCTAGAGAGAATGAGAACAATGACGATCTATTTACTTCATTCTATGACTTCGGTCTAAGCTTTATACCATCTGATGGTAAGATGGAGGAACAAGGCATCACAGCTCTGGATGACTGGTTTAACTACAATCCAAATGTGGACATTGACCAGGCCAATAGACCAAGATGCTATATTCACGAGGACTGCGGTAACCTTATCGACAGCCTTATTAACTACAATGCAGGCGGAAAGCCAGAGGAAGCCCTAAAGGATTTCTTTGACGTTATTCGCTATCTGCGAATGTCGAATGGTGGAGAAGGTCCTGACTTTCTTTCATCAAATGATATGATGACAACCAAACCGCGCAAGGGAGGATACTAATGCCAAAGAAAAGATTAAGTAAAATTGCAGAAGAACAAGAAGTAACGTTCGATGAAGCTATTAAAATCGCCACCGAAAAACTGCCAGAGGGTTCCGTTACTGGAAAGGGACGAAATACTTGGGTAACTGAGGAGGGTGCAAAGATACTTGAGGATTCCTTTATGATTGAGGAGATTATCCCTAAGCACTTCACCGGAACCGTCATAGCAGAATGCCCTAACCCGAAGTACAATGTTGTCTTCAGCAAAGAAATCGGTAAGAGAGCCAATGTGTTACTTCCTCGTAAGTGGCAGGGTAAGCTTCTTAAAAAGATAATTATCTTTGAGGCTATTGAGGATTCAAAAGGAGTAAGCTATCGCTATGTCGGAAAGTAAGAATATAACTTTAGACAGGGATTGGTGCAGGGAGCAGTCCGACCGATTTGCTAGCTGGGAGATTCTCCGCAGGTATGTTCTGCACGAAAGTGGCGTATCAATGACAAATGGTGACCTATGTGATACAATAGGCGTATCATCGACTTACACTATCCGATTGCTTAAATCTATACAAAAACGACTCGCTGAACAAAATGCTAAATGAATCAATCTCTGAGTCCTTGACTTATGTCCAGGACGAACCCGACATCAAGACTCTCCGTTACGCTTACGATCAGACTGTAAGTGAGCTTGAGTCCTACTTTGACCTATGCCGTACTAGTTACGATGACCGTCGCAACTGGTGGCCTGGCAAGAGTCGAGATCACCGCAAGCACGGGGCTGACGCTTTCCCTTGGGAAGGCGCATCCGATATGGAGTGCCACGTTATTGATGAGCGAATTACTCGCCTAGTATCTTTGTTTATGGCATCGTTGAATCGAGCCAATGTCCGAGCGTTCCCAGTGGAGAGTGGTGATATTGCTCGCAGCAAGCTAGTATCCGGGTTCCTTAAGTGGATGGTTAGTTCTGGGTATATCCCTCGCTTCTATCGTGAGATGGAGTTAGGTGCTAACTACCTTCTTGAGCGTGGTTTACTTATTACCTATGTTGGCTGGCAACAGGAGGATCGTCGATTCCTCCAGAAGCTTGACCTGGATCAAATTGCTCAAATGTCCCCAGAGGTAGCCGATGCTGTTAACAGTGGGGAGATGGACGATGATCTAGTATCCTTGCTTCAAAACGTCTTTGAAGGAACATCCACTAAGCGAGCAAAGAAAGCAATCAAGGAACTACGCAAGTTTGGAGTAGCCGAATTGCCTATTACTCGCCGCCAAGTCAATGCTCCGGACGTTAAGACCCTAGCACCTGACGGTGATTTCTTTTTTCCAACTTATGTAACTGATCCGCAGCGAGCACCTTACTGCTTCTGGCGCACTTACTATACACCACAAGAACTAGAAAACAAGGTCGTCACCGATGGATGGGATGAGGACTTCGTTGAGCACGTTATTGAGAAATATCGTGGAGTAAATATAGATAGTATAGAGCGCGAGCAGGAGGGCCGTCGGAGCATTAGCCTAACAGATAGTACATACGAAGCAGGTGAATTAATTGAAATCTGCTACGGATACCAACGCCTAATCGACCGAGAGGATGGCGCGGAAGGTATTTACTGTACGGTTTTTCATCGCGAATTTAGCGGTGATGAAATCACACCTGGCTATGCTAAGTTTGAGTTGCTTAACGGATATGAGGATTATCCCGTAGTTGTCACCAAGTTGTCCGAGGACAGCAAACGTCTATATGACACAATGACTATCCCCTCGGTTCTTAGGGGTATCCAGAATCAAGTAAAGGTTGAGCGAGATTCTCGTATTGACCGAAATAGCCTAGCAACCATACCTCCGATTATGCACCCAGTTGGTCAAGCACCATCTGATTGGGGTCCAGGTCGTATGATTCCTTATCGCCGCAAAGGTGACTTGGATTTTGCTCCTATTCCAGCTTACAATATTGGATCACTCGAAATCGAGAGAACCCTTACTGATACTGCTGACCGTCTAGTTGGACTGGACGAAGGATCAAATATTAGCCAAGTTCGCCAACAGTTCTTAGTTGATAAGTTTCTTAGCCACACTGCGGAGGTTATTCGTATGGCGTTTAAATGCTTTCAGCGTTTCGGACCCGATGAAGTATTCTATCGTGTAACAGGTATCCCTGATCCACAGGTAATGACCAAGGGTGAGCCGGACGAGAACTTTGACATCCTTATTGCCTTTGATGTTCAGAACACTGACCCAGAAACTGTGCAGACAAAGCTACAGCAGTTCGTGGCACTCAATCAGCTCAATGCAAATGGCCGTCTAAATGTGGATAGCCTGCTTGATATTGCTGCCGCTAGTATTGACCCAGTAATGGCTGATGCAGTTCTACAGCCAGTGGAGACAGCTCAACAGCAAGTAATCAAGGATGTAACCGATGACTTGACTAAGATCTTTTCGGGGATCGAAGTACCAGCACGTCCAGCGGGAGCACAGATTGCGATGCAAGCTATTCAGCAGTACGCCCAGCAACCAGACATTGCACAACGCTTAGAACAAGATGAAGCGTTCCGCGAACGTCTGGAAAAGTACGCAGGTCAGTACACCTTCCAGATGCAGCAAGCACAGAATGCTCAGATTGGTCGAGTCGGTACAGCACCTGCACAGATGGGTGAAATTCAAACACAAGGAATGTAGGATATGACACCTGATCAATACGCAAACAAGCGGACTGACGAGATGTTATTCCCCAAGCGACTACAGGAAGCAAATGAAATGGCTATGGAAAGGGGTAAAAATTTTGGTTACCAAGTGCGACCAAAATTATTCCCTGGAGAAATAGAATATTTCAAGAAAAACCCTGATACTCCAGGATATGCTGACTTTGAAAGTGACTCCATTGTGTTAAACCCATTCTCTACATTGCCTGCCGAGGAATTAACTTTTTTGGTAGACAATGAAAGTATTCGTTTAAAAATGAATAAAGATGAGTTTGTCCCATCTGATTTTAAAATTACTCCAGAACAAAAAAAGTTCTTTGAAAAAACTCCCTACAAAGATAATCCTGTTGCTATGCGACAAACTATTCTTGCTAGGGCTTATAGTGGTGATAATCAATCAATGGAATATACACCAGAGCAACTCAAGGAACTTGAATCATATTTATCTAATGGCGAATAATATTACAGCTGATCAATACGCAAACCAACGAGCAAAGGATCTACGAGCACAGGAATACTACGATATGATTGCCCTTAATGAGGGTGTCAAACCAAAGGTATACAAGGACAGCAAGGGTCACAGGACCATTGGTGTTGGCTTTAATTTAGAAGATGCCGGTAATCGAAAGATCCTAAAGAAAGAAGGCATTGATATTAATGAACTCTTTAAGGGTAAAGAACTGAGTGACAAGGAAATCAAAAGACTGTACAATCATAGTCTAACCCAAGCTTTTAATGACGCTCAAAAGTTTGACAAAGGATTTGCTAAACGACCTGAGCCAGTAAAGAAGGCAATTGTCGATATGTCATTTAACCTTGGCCTTACTAAACTCAATAAGTTCAAGAAGATGCGTGAAGGTCTTGAGGCAAATGACTACAGCGTAGCAGCAGATGAAATGGTTGATAGTGAGTGGTTCAAGCAAATCAAGTCCCGTGGTCCACGAACAGTAGGTTTAATGCGTTCAGCCGCTAAATAATATGAATATACAAGATGACATCAATAGCTTGCACAGCTATGAATCCTTTGCTCGGTTTATTAAGATGGTTCACGAACTCCGTGAAGAAGCCATCAGCGAGATGCACGAATCCTCAAGCGAGACTATCCAGCAGATTTCTGGTCGAATCATTACATATGATCAGATCCTACAAATCTCCGGATGGGATAAGCTTCGATTAAAGCATTCGGATCGAATGTAACCCATATGTTATAATGCGCTCATCGCCCTCGCTCGGCGTTAATGAGTGGTAATAATATGACAGACGAAATCGAAACTGCTAACGCTGAAGCAGACAAAAATTCAGTGGACAACAATAATATATCCGTCGAGGATTTCGCAATGCGGAGACTTGGGGAACTTAATCCTGCGGCTGAAGAGCCACAAGAGGAAGTAACCGAAGAAACCGAGGAGCCGGAAACTGATGAAGTAACTGAGGAGGCAACTGAAGAATCAGTTGAGTCCGAGGAAGCTACTGAGGAGACCGAGGAATCCGATGATGTTCTTTCACAGTTAGACTTGGACGATATGTCCGAGGAGGACCTAAGGGAACTAGCTGACAAGCTAGGTAGCCGTGCTGTAGCTCGATTCGGTGAATTGACTGCTAAGCGCAAAGCTGCCGAAGAACGTCTTGCTAGTTTAGAAGCTGAACTCAAAAAAGCCCCGAACCCACTTGATACAAAAAAGAAAGTCGAAAACAATCCTTTTAGTAATCTTGATACAATTGAAAAATTGCAAGAGAAAGCTGCTGAGGTTGACGACATTGTTGAGTGGGCTGAGGATGTTCTTTTTCAGAGTGATGGCTATTCCGCAGATGAAGTAGTAACCGAGGTAGAAGGAAAGGACCTAACAAAGGCCGACGTACGAAGAGCTTTACTACAAGCACGTAAAGCACAGAAGACATTCCTTCCTGATCAATTGAATAACCTTCAATCGATTGAGCAAAGCAATCAAATGCAGGAGCACCTAAGTGCTCAGGCTGAAGCTGAGCTACCCTGGATGAAAGGTGAAGATAATGACACACGTCGTCAATACGAAGCCATTATGAGCGACCCACGGGTTGATACATTAATGACCAATCTTCCGCCTGATGTTAAAGCTCAAATGCCATATTTACTAGCACACGCTGCTAATAGTATTTATGGACGAAAGCCAGTAGCAAATACTAAATCATCAGTGAAATTAAATCCCCCAAGAACAGGTACACCCTCCTCGTCCAAACCAGAAAAGTCTATGGGAAAAACAGCCAAGGCTCTAAAAGAATTAGAGGCTCGGTTCAAAGAGACGGGTAGCGCAAACGATTTCGCCAACCTAAGAAAACTTAAAATGGCATCACGCCACTAACCTATTCATTAACACAACTATATAACTAATTATGGCATTCTCAAATACATTTGACACTACAAACCTCGGTTCGGGTGTTTCTAATCGTGAAGACCTCACTGACGTCTTGACAATTCTAGCACCAGAAGAAACACCTATTCTTTCTTCTGCTAACAAAAAGGGCGCATCCGCAACTAAGGTTGAGTGGACTGTTGACTCTCTCTCGGCTCCCAGCACTGCTGGTATCGCTGAAGGTGCTGACGTTACAGCATTTACTGATCAATTCGCTGGTCGCGCTCGCCTTGGCAATCGCGTTCAAAAGTTCCGCCGGGACTATATGGTTTCCGATCTGCAAGAAGCAGTCGATTCCGTTGGCCCAGCTAAGATTGCTCAAGCAGAAGCTAAAGCACTTCGTGAACTCAAGCGCGACATCGAAGCAAGTCTTGCTTCAGCTAACACTCAGACAACCGAAGACGGTGCTGGTGTAGTCAATCGCCTTGGTGGTCTTGGTGACTGGATTCAAAATGCTGCTGGTTCGGGTAACGTTCCTGCTCCATTCCAAACTCCAGCCGCAAGCATCGCTGACGTAACTGATGGCAATTTCGCAGAAAGCGAATTGAACTCTCTTATCTCTTCGATCTTCAAGGTTACTGGTACATCCAACAACCTTATGTTGGTTGCTGATACAGCACTCCGTCAAGACATCAGCGACTTTGCTCGCATTGGTGGCGTATCGGGTGACTCAGTTCGTGCAGTAAACTACAACGGCGAAAGCGGCACTATCAAGCTTTCCGTTGATCTCTATCAAAGCGATCACGGTATCGTCTCTGTTGTCAATGCTAACCCTGACTGTATGCCAGTACAAGCCGGCACTGCTGGAATGGCTGGTTACTTGGTGAATCCTGAATACTACGGTGTTCACGAACTCATCCCTATGGGCAGCACTCGTCTTCCAAATCTTGGTGGCGGCGACCGTGGCTTCGTTGATTGCGCTTTGACCCTCGGTGTTTACCACCCTGGTGCTCACGGCAAGATTGTCAGCACAAGCTAAATAATTCTGGTTGGGGGGCGAAAGCCCCCCTGCCTTTTTTTTATGGATATTATTATTCCTGATTCGAATACTTACTCCGATGAGGAGATTAATCGTGCCTTAATACAAGAGATCCAGGGTAGCCTAGATCTAGAAAGAGCGACCGAAAAGGATCGCTACCAACAAGCAGCTAAGGAGGCACATCAATTGAAAGGAACTGTCCACCCTACATTGGGACGGCCAGTGGCCACAATGCCAGCACGAGAGTTTTTTCGACTGGTAAAGAAGTACGGTCAAGAGACTGTGCATTCTAAAGAATTTTTGCAGTACTACAATAAGAAGTTCCCAGAACTCAGCCCCAATAAAATTTAATGCAGACAAAAACCTACAGCGATTTATATAATTTAGTGCAAGCACTTTCGGGTGTAGGTAGTTTCACCGCAGAGGAGAAGCTTAATATTTTACAGTTCGTCAATCGTCGAGCATTTGAAGCATATCGGACTAGCTCAAGTTGGCCACGATACGCTGTAATCGGAGAGGAGCGCACCCTTGGTACAAATGGACTTGTACCTTATGTGCAAGCTGGACTGGATAATATTTCTGATTTTCAACGTATTTACCGTAGTCAACCATTCCTACGTAACTCTGCATTGGAGTACGAGTTCTACGTTGATTCAAACGGAGCGCACGTAATTAATATAGTTACAAATGATTCGACTTCTGTATTTGTAAACTACCAGAAAGAACTACCTACGTTTACTGAGGAATCCACAAATATTCCTTATGAGTTCTTCTTCTACCTAGCGCACTCAGTGTATGCTGACTTCCTACGAATGGATGGTCAGACTGACAAGGCTATCACTGAAGAGCAAGTTGCCGGGACTTACCTAGCCCTTGAGCTGGAGAAAATCGACCTTCGCTCTAACAACAATACAATCAACAAAAAGTTTTCAACTTACGTAAGTCGTCAAGCACGATAGCAACCCCTGTGATACAATAATATTATGGCTAACTCAAAAAACAACGCACTGGAATTTTCCTCGGCTGGATCAGAAATCCTTGAAGCTGCGAATGCAGTAACAGGTAAACGCTATGGAGCGTTACAAATCTTAAATGACACTGTGTTCGGTGCTTTGACTGCATCCAGCATTGATGGTACAGCTAAGCTAGTTGGACCAACCTTTGCTGCTGGAACAATCCTTTATGGGGCATTCAGCGAAGTAACAGTAACTTCTGGTATTGTAGCAGCGCACAAGTACTAGTATGCACCTGAGCCTAAATAATAGCTTAGGCAAATGGATATTGCCTAAAGAGCCATCACCGTTCTCGCCAGAGGCACTGAACTACTTTAGCCGCCTGGACGCAGCAGGGGACACCACCTACGTTGATTACAAGCAGCCACTAGCTAACTACATTGATAGTCTAGTATCGCTGGGCGGAGCATACTGGGACACAATGGAATCCTCTACGTCCTTTGTGGGTGTAGGTATTCAAGGTATCACAGTTCCCCTACGTGACGGGATGACTGTCCCTACGGAAAATAACTTTGTTGCGGGTGACTTGAGTCAGTTGACTGGTCTATTGGGTGATGGTACTTCGAAGGAAATAAACACTAACACGAATCAATCAAATTACGCACAGGATGACACTTCAGCCAGTGTATATAGAACAGAAACTGTAAGCGGAACCAATCCTTTTTACTTCGGAACAAACCTTGCAAATGGCTTTGGGGCTAGAGGCACAGCGAGCTTTATTACTGCCTGTTACGGTGCGCAAGCTATAACTGGAAGTGCTTCTACTACCGTTGGTCTATTGGGACTTTCTCGCTCGGCTTCAACGGGCTATGACTACCGATCAAATGGGACAACTGGTACACGCACAACAGCATCGGTTACGCCAGCTTCTGGCAATCTGGATATATTTGCTATTAACGGAACAACAAGTGGTTCGTTCCGATTAGCAACCTACCACGCAGGTCCTGCACTAGACCTAGCTACCTTAGAGGGCTTACAAGCAACTTTACTTTCCGAGATCCGTACAGCGCACACATTTGTAGCTGCTGCATCTTATTTCTCACGTCTTGCAGCCGCAGGTGACACTACGCACGTAGCCTACAAGCAACCGCTGACGAATTACATTACGTCACTTGTTGAACTTGG
>Ga0206127_1000855_pt1 | contig 35465 bp, 38 predicted proteins | sample Helgoland_Spring_6_FD_148646 | JGI IMG/M metagenome (GOLD analysis project Ga0206127, IMG submission 148646) | Pelagic subsurface seawater microbial communities from Kabeltonne, Helgoland, North Sea - Helgoland_Spring_Bloom_20160419_1 | ecosystem: Environmental > Aquatic > Marine > Epipelagic ...
ATATTTTCATCTGGATCTTCAAATTGTCTTTCAAAATAATTTTCCAATGTTTCACCACCATAATCTCCTGACAACATAATACTATTTTTATCAAATATCTCTCTCTTTTTCGAATTATTATTACCGTGTAATTCCACACTCGGGTCGCCTATACAATCATATAATCCTTTTTCTATTTTCTTCGCTTCATCAAATGAGGGTGGTTTACATAATTCATCAAATATCAGTGACCATTCATTACTATTTGGTATTTTTTTTATTATATCATCTATCTTCTTTTCGGAGGTAGTATATTCTTTAGATTTTTTTCCGAATACAATTTTAGATATTTTATTTTTATTTCTTGCTGATTTTTTACCTTGGCATGGTATATTTGGTTTTATTATACATGAACTTGATCCCGTTGCTAATAACGCACCACCCTTCATATATATATATACTATATTATAATATAAAAAAAGTTTATTCAATATATATTTTAATTTAAGTCATTAATGACTTCTTTTAGTTTTTACTTTTTTCCTTTTATGAGTTTTTTTTCTTTTCTTTTGTCCCATAGACATTCTAAGTGCTTCTTGTAATTCTTCATTACTATTTAATGAACGAGATTTTCTTTGCGATTTATTAGGGACGGATTCACTTCTCACTGATCTAGATTTACGACTATCCTGTGATTTTAAACTTTTAGAAGAATTCATTACTTTTAATCTTTTCAGGCGTTTTGCCAATTGATTTTCATACGTTTTTCTCTGTTGCGGAGTAGTAGAAGGATTATCTATTAGTTCTTTATATCTTGCCACCATATCATCAGTGTCAAATGCTGGGTAAGATTCTCTTATCATAGGGACAAGGACTTGTCTTAACATTCTCTGGAATATTTTTCCTGATTTTTTTAAGAATTCTGGTGAAATACCTTGCTGATCCACATCCTTACACTTGTCGTCGCAATAACGCCCTGCTGGGTTCAAATTACCTATTAGTACGATTACGTCCAATGGTAGTTCATCCTCTTTACTATCTATAAGCATAGTAGCTAATGCTAGTTTTTGTTTGGCATTTAGTAGGTTAGATATATATTTCGGGTACATTTGAGATACGAACACATTATCTATGACGGCATAACCCTTTTTATTTTTTATAAAAGGATTAGCACCATATTTGAATAGGTTATTAAATACTGGTTCCCTGACTCTATATTGTCCACTCCATTCGTTACTATAGTAGCTTCGATCGAGGTCGCTCTCTAATTGGGCTTCGTAATGGTGCAAACATGTACAACCTTCTCCGTCTTGTAAATTTACTTGAGCACCAGCCTCTATTGCTTTGGGACCATTAACAGATGTCCAATGCGTCTGATATATTTCATGAATAACTGCTCGCCCCTTCTTATCCTGGGCATTTATGTCGGCACCTGCTCTAATTAATTGTCCTACTCTGCTGTTATTACCTTTTTCGTATTGACCAAACTCGCCAAAAGATAGTTGCAGAGGCGTCCTTCCCTCATCGTCTCGTATATTCGGATCTACACCATTGCTTAATAAGTGTTTTGTAATTAGCGGACATTTTGTGTCATGTAAGAAGTGGGCTCCACCGTCCAACCCTCTCTTATTTATATCTATACCGTGTTTAACTAATAAGGTTAGCATTTCGAAGCTATTCACACAGAAAAGAAGTGGACGATAAGGTTTACCCTTGAATTTACCCCAATCATATAATTCATAAATTGTATTTAGATCTACATTGAATTCAGTTATTAATCGTTCTATTTCTTTACGAGCGGGCACACCGTCTCTATTTACTAATTTCAATATATGCCACTCAGGTGGTTGGTTGCGTTTCCATTCCCTCTTCAAATTATTAAATTCACTCTTCAAAGCACTTATATGACTACGAGGTGCTGATTGTATCCATTCCTCGTCTGAAGTTGAATTACCATCTAATACCCATGTGTCTGCTTCGAAGTGTTTTTTAGCAATTCTCTCAATCCGTTGAAGTGCTTCGAATTCTTCATCTGAGTTTGAACGTGACATTTATATATTATATTAGAAAAAAAAAAAAATCTAATGACTTCTTTTAGTTTTTACTTTTTTCCTTTTCTGGGATTTTTTCTTCTTTTGGGTTTTCTTTTTTTTCTTTTGACCGGCTTCTGCTACAGACATTCTAAGTGCTTCTTGTAATTCTTCATTACTATTTAATGAACGAGATTTTCTTTGTGATTTATTAGGTACTGATCCGCTTCTCACTGATCTCGATTTGCGACTATCCTGTGATTTTAAACTTTTAGAAGAATTCATTATTTTTAATCTTTTCAGGCGTTTTTCTAATTGGTTTTCATACGTTTTTCTCTGTTGCGGAGTAGTAGACGGATTATCTATTAGTTCTTTATATCTTGCCACCATATCATCAGTATCAAATGCTGGGTAAGATTCTCTTATCCCCTTGACAAGGACCTCTTTTAACATTCTCTGGAATATTTTTCCTGATTCGCGAGTATCCTGTGCAAAGATGTCGTGGACAAACGGGAGTTGTTCCCCTATTATTTGTATTACCTCCATCGGCAGTTCATCCTCTTTACTATCTATAAGCATAGTAGCCAATGCTAATTTTTGCTCGGCTTTTAGTAGATTGGCTATATATTTCGAGTACATCTCCGATATCAAATCATTATCAATGCAGGCATGACCGTTTTTATTTTTAATAGAAGGGTTTGCCCCATATTTAAATAGATTATAAAATACTTTTTCGTAAATTTTATATTGATCACGCCTTACTGCTTCCAATCCCTTGGGGCGGTATCTAGGAGCATGGTAAGTCTTTATGTCATTTTCTAATACTCGTTCAAATAGGTGTAAACTCGTATTCCCATCCTCAGTTTGTAAATTTACTTGAGCACCCGCCTCGATTATTCTGGGACCCATGCCTGATGTCCAAAACATCCTGTATATTTCATGAATCATACCTATACCTTTCTTATCCTGGGCATTTATGTCACCTCCTGCTCGGAGTAATAAGTCTACTCTGCTGCTATTACCTTTTTCGTATTGTCCAAAATCTCCAAAAGTTAGTTGCAGAGGAGTCCGACCCAGATCGTCCCGTATATTTGGATCCACACCATTGCTTAATAAATATTTAGTAATTACTGAACTTCTTGTGGTGTGTAAGAAGTGTGCTGCACTCGGTCGGCCTCTCTTATTTATATCTATACCATGTTTAACTAATAATTTTAGCATGGGTATACTATTCGCACAAAAAAGAAGAGGTTGGTAAGGTTTACCCTTGGATTCACCCCATTCATAATATTCATAAACTGTATTTAAATCCACCCCGAATTCAGTTATTAATCTTTCTATTTCTTTTCTGGCGGCGGGACCATCTTTATTTACTAATTTTACTATATGCCACTCAGGTGGTTGTTTACTCTTCCAATCTCTCTTCAAACTATTATATTCACGCTTTAAAGCACTTATATGACTTGCTGGTGCTGATTGTACCCATTCCTCGTCAGAAGTTGAATTTCCATCTAATACCCATGTGTCTGCTTCGAAGTGTTTTTTAGCAATTCTCTCAATTCGTTGAAGTGCTTCGAATTCTTCATCTGAGTTTGAACGTGACATTTATATATTATATTAGAAAAAAAAAAAATGTTAATTGGATATTTTATTTTTAGTTTTTTTTTTATTATATTAATTATTATTTTTTTTGTTTTATTTTTAATCTATTTTATTATTTATACACAAATCATAATTTGTTCTAGTTTCCTTTCCAATACAGGTTTTTGATTTTTGCCTGGTCTATTACAAACAGAGAGTCCTCCTCTATAATATATGACATTACAAGTATTAAGTTCTGTGATAGAGTATATTATTTCCATAATATTTAGAATACAATCCATAACGATATCAACTGGATATTTTTTAACAACGTCGCCCGCACCCAATAATAGTTCTGAAGATATAAAACCTATAGGATCGTCTAATTCGCTATAATTTTCCTGCCGGAGATTATTGACTTCACTCTTTGAGAGAATTTTGGTATTTCTAAATAATTTGTGGGCTTCTCTATCAGAAAAGTTATTATAGAGATTATTCTCCAAAATTGTTCGGAGCATTTCATAATCATATAGTTCACGTTGATTATCTATAGCAGAAATATGTATAGTTGGATCAAATGGTTCAGGTGACTCCTCACATATATTATCAAATCGATCCGCGGCAAATGTTTTTACATTATCTTCACCGAACCTCACCTTTTTAACAATACCAACCTGTACAGGCGGATGTAAAAGGGTGCACTCGCACATATCAGTAGGTGGTCCTTCATATAATTGTGCGAATTCAAAAGGTTTGGGTTCTAAAACGCACTGAACCACACGCGGGAAGACCTCGTCATCAGTATTGTATTTGGGTGTTGTGTTCATATTTTTGTTGATGATATATTAAATCAACAATTATTTTTGTTATGATTATTTTAAAATCAAATTTCAAATTTATAAAAAAAAGATTGTGTTTTTTGTCTTTATAGTTTTGTACTTTTTTTGTGTTTTTATGTTTTGTTTTGTTTTTGTTTTTGTTTTTGTTTTTTGTTTTGTTTTTGTTTTATTTATGAATCTAGTTGTCATCATCAGATTCCGAATCTGAATCAGAATCTGATTTTAAATTAAATGGATTGTAATCTGATTTTTCTTCTTCTTCATCAGAATCATCTGAAGCAGGTTCTTCCACAGGAGTAGGTTCTTCCACAGGAGTAGGTTCTTCCACAGGAGTAGGTTCTTCCACAGGAGTAGGTTCTTCCACAGGAGTAGGTTCTTCCACAGGAGCAGGTTCGGGCTCTGGAGTAGGTTCAGAATTTTCTGAAGTGTCTTCTTCCAGTTCTGGTTCGACTACTGTATCAGACATATCTTTAGTGGTCTTCTTTACCTTCTTCACCTTCTTCACCTTCTTTTTAGCCTTGGGCACCTCTACCACCTTCTCTGGCTCGTCCACCTGCCCTTCCTCCTCCACCTTCACTACCTCTTCCACCTTCTCTACCTCTTCAGATTTGGAGGTTTCCACGACCTTCTTTTCTGGAGAAATTACAACAGGTGCTTCATAATCCTCGATCTGAACGAAACCGTGCTTGTAATCATAGGTAAGTTTATCATCACTGAAACCCAACTCAGAAAACTCAGCATAAGTGGTTGCTTTCTTGTAATTTTCGTACAATTCATAGACCTTTGTGTTAGACCTCTTAGGGTTTTCCTGGTTAAACTTTATCACGGTGTCCGGATTTTCTCTCAAGAACTTCATTGGACTCGCCTTGAGCGGACGAGGTTTGGAGTCATTCTTGGAGACCTTCTTAGAAGGAGACATGAACTTAGAAATCACGGCGTCTTCATTGAGGTCTGACAGAGTGAAATCTTTGCCAGAGTAGTTCTTAACAATGTGCTTCAAGAACTTCTCGTCCAACCATCCAGTCTTCGCAGCAACACTCTTAATTCCAGAAGCCATTCTGTATTTGAGAGGGAGTATTGGTTGTTTGATAGGTTTGTTCGACTGTTATTGTTTTTGTAAATTATTTGTGTTCTTTGTTAATAGAACTCGATGTAAATTTAAATATACATTATAGAAAATGTAAATTTCAAATTTATTCTGTGAACTGTCAATTTAAATATTTATTATAAAATATATGTAGATATATGAATTATATAAATTTTAAATATGATTTAGATAATTTAATTTATTATTATGAGTCAGATTGTAAGTTTTGTTTTGACCAAATATTATATAATTTCAAAGATAAATATGAACAATTAAATAATACTTTATTAAATACTTTTATTAAATCATATAAATATGATAATAATATAAATTTAGAAAAAATAATTAAACTATGGGGAAACTAGGTTGAGAAGCAATCCCACACATACCTGAATCACTATTCGCATCATTCCTAAGAATTTTAATATAACCATTATCACCCCATTCAGGACTCCAACTATTTTTAACAATCCAATAATCTAAATCTTGATCAGTACCGTATCCGACTACTAAAACACCGTGATCTAATTGATCACCACACTCTGGGTCTTGGTATACACCAGATTTATAAAATCTAAAGGATGATACATTTGCTTGTATGGCTACAGATACCGGTCCAATAGCAACTGCTCTTTTTAGAATAGTTTCATCATTTGGTTTTACATCTGTATAACTCTTAATTTTTACAACATTATTACATTGATTTTTTAGACAAATACTATCATTACCAATATAAGGATATTCTTTTTCAGTACATAAACCACCATTATCTATTATATATTTAAATGCATTATCCATAAGTCCTCCCTCGCAACCATTATTACCATAATTTCTACTACAATCTGTCAACATTTGTTCAGATAGATTATATAATTTATGGTTCTTGATGGCCCATGCCCCTTCGATGGATCCTGTGCTTGAGAAAGCCCAACAATTTCCACACTGACCTTGATTTTTAACATGAGTTACAGCATTTTGGGACCTCCAATCGATTGATTTGGGTATAATATCAGTTGATTCTGTAAAACAATTATGACATACATTTTTTTTATTAAATTTCACCATATTAAATTTTATATCAACAAAAAAATTAACTTCTAAATTGTATGTTAAATTCTTTGAATTCATATCATTAATATAATTTAAATTATCCTTATAAATTAAATAATTATTGAAGTCATAAGTCTTATTATATTTTTCGGCAAATGTTACATAATCTGTATGATTAGGGAAAACTGTATCATTAATAACATCATTGGTACTATTATATACTAAACCAATAGCGTATAACCCAAATTTTAATATAGAAAGCATTATATATATAATTTATTTTATTTTATTTTCAAATAAATTCATTTAGTATTCTATAATTGTATTTAAAAAAATAAAATAGTATTATATATATAATGAGTGAATATTGTCATGAATGTGTCTGGATAATAAATAATCTCAATCAAGAGTATGATGAATTATACATAAAATACAATAAAGAAAAAAAAGAAAATGAAGAATTAAAAAATATAATAAATGAAGATATAAATTGAACTTTCAAATATAAGGAAATATTTTCAGATTTTAATTATAATACATTCCCTTATAGGTAATATTATCTACATATTTTAGATATTGAATTTTTAATTTTGACAAATAATCCTTTGCACTGTCCGGATTTACCCCTATATATTTTTAAATCTTCTTTCATTTCTTGTAGTGATATTCCTTTGAATGTTTTGATACAATACCTTATACCTTCTTTATCAAAATGTTCTTTAATAATTTTAATATCTTCTACATCAAAACCTTCTTTTTTCAAATAATCACATGCTGATACTTCTTCTTCTTCTTCAGAAGATGTGATAGGAATTAATTGTAACATATAAATAATATTTATTTAAATTTAATATTTAATTTATAACAATTCTTACAATATTTATAAAATGAAGGGAGACTATTAATATCCCGAGAACATTGTTGACATTTTCTATTATATTCTAATAGTTTTCCCCCAAATTTATTAACCCAATTTTCAACATCATCATTATTACATCGAGTTATAAAATGATTTGCCGAACCACATTTTCTGCATAAATCGTACATTTCGCAATATAATTCTGCAGCTTTAATTTTATCAGATTCAGTTAAATATATTTTAGTAAACATTGATCCTCTTACATTGTCTATCCCATATAAATTCATACTTTCTATTGTTTCTACTAATTCCCCTAATTTTCCATCTTCGCCAGTAATATTTGGAATTCTTTTAATTACTTTATGTTTTTTAGTCCATGATGAACCACAATCATTAGAATGAACCCATATTCTCCTATCAATATCATCTGATTTTCCAACATAATATTTATTATCTTGTAACTTTAATGTGTATACACCATTTACTTTATCTCTTGTTCCATAACAGAACCACCGTCTTATAAAATTATACATAATTAAATAAATATGGATTATAATCTTTAAATATAATCATTATTGAAATAAAATTCGAAAAGGAAATATTAGTTAATAAGCCTACAATGAGATTCGAACTCATGACCTTATGCTTACAAAACATACGCTCTAACCAACTGAGCTATATAGACATTGCACAGAGTGGGATTTGAACCCACGAAGCATGATTGCAATAGAACTTGAATCTATCCCCTTTGACCAACTTGGGTATCTGTGCTAAAGTATCCATGACGGGACTCGAACCCGCAACCCCCAGATTAGAAGTCTGGTGCGCTATCCATTGCGCCACACGGATATATATCTCCATCAGTGTCTCGAGTACTCTACACAGAGATAATAAAGTCTCACTAGGGTGATTCGAACACCCGACAAATGGATTTACAGTCCACTGCTCTGCCGGACTGAGCTATAGTGAGATTTAAGGTTTCGCCGGGACTTGAACCCGGGTCGTTGGATTCAAAGTCCAAAGTGCTAACCAATTACACCACGAAACCAAATTGCCTAGAATATTCTAGGACTTAACTCCCCTTGCTGGGTTCGAACCAGCGACCTATCGGTTAACAGCCGAGCGCTCTACCAACTGAGCTAAAGAGGAAATGCTGAATCAGGGACTTGAACCCTGGGCCACTGGATTAAAAGTCCAGCGCTCTACCAACTGAGCTAATTCAACGGATGCCTTCAATACTATTGAAGGTCTTAATACCAGGTGTGGGGTTCGAACCCACGCGGACTATGTCCAACCGATCTTAAGTCGGTCTCCTTAACCACTCGGACAACCTGGTAGTGCTCCTTGGGGGACTCGAACCCACGACCTCGGGCTCATAAGACCCGCGCTCTAACCAACTGAGCTAAAGGAGCATACATCATTATATTAATTACTATTCACATTTATATATATAGTCTCCTTTTTAAGTAGTTATTACTATCACTACTTATATATAATATATTAATTATTCCATATTAATTACTATTCACATTTATATATATAGTCTCCTTTTTAAGTAGTTATTATATATATATATAATATATTAATTATCCATATTATTCCATATTATTCCATATTAATTACTATTCACATTTATATATATTGTCTTCTTTTTAAATAAGTTTATAATATTCTTATTATTCACAAAATAAATTTGAAATTTGATTTATAAATATTCACTTAATCAAAATTGTTCAACTTATCAAACGAAAAGAACAAACGAAAAGAACAAAACATCCTCAAACAATAATAATCTACTCGATTATGGACCCTTCAGAGGAACCCCCTGTTTGGCAACACGCAACTCCGCTGACTGCTACTACCACTCTCCCAATTTCAAAGGGAGATATTGGTAAGTTTATTGGAGCAAAGGGTATTCTCGTCCGCAAGCACGTAATCAATCGTTCCAGGGCAAACATCGCCGAGTCTCTGGGCGTAGACTTTTCAGAAGTTCCTTCGCCTCACATCACGGTCAAGGTGATGCCTGCCAACGATGAACTACCGGAACGTGTCGTCGCTGAATACTCTGCCACAACTTCTGAACTTCTCGCCGAAATTTCAAATTGTATTACCACTCATATCGAGCATATTAATGCTGTTGACCGTCCCAAACCACACAAAAACTCAAAAAAGAAACCCCAAAAAGTCTCTGCCAATACAAAAAAACCTACAAATTCAGGTGCTCCGCGTATCTGTCACCTGAATTTTAAGACTCAAATGGATGACCACCTTGTTGGCAAGTACATTGGTTCGGGTGGCAAGAACTGTAAGCTTCTTTCAGGAGAGCTCGAGGGAATTACCAAGGATATGGGTGCTTCTTCATTCCGCGTTCGCATTGTCCAGCAGGATATCTACGAGGAAGAGAAACGCACCCCTCAAAAGTTCTTTCTTATCAAGAACGAAGGAAGTGACGAAGTATTCATACATGTCTCCGCTAAATTCAGTGGCAATCCGCGCGATCTATTCCTTGCTATCAAGAAACGTATGATAGAAAGTGTTGTTTCTCTCAATGACTTTTCTCATGATAACAGTCATGATTTGTTCATTCATGAAACAGAATATCCGACATCTTCCAAGCAAGAACTTGAAATGCCAGTAGATGATTCGGGTTGCTATATGCCCGAATCTCCTACACCATCAAGCACTCATTCATCTCCCAGATACTCTCCCTCATCTCCCACAACTACAAAATCCACCTAGTCACTAGATGACGATCGACTGGACCAACTTTACTAATCTCACCAAAATAAATAAACAAAAAAACAATTTAAAATAAATAAACAAAAAAACAATTTAAAATAAATAAACAAAAAACAATTTAAAATAAATAAACAAAAAAAAAACAATTAAATTTTTTTTCTATAAATTCAAATCACCAATATTTCTAGTTTTATTATAATTTAAATATAAACTGTCATATATTCTATCACCTTCACCCATGTATTTATAATATGGATAATTATATTCAAAATGCATTTCAACTGGTTCTTCATCACCATCAAATTCTGTATGCCTCATTCTTTTATTAACTTTTGCAGATTCTGATTCACTTAATATCGGGACATTCTGTAAATTTAACGTGCTATAATCACAACAAAATTTCATATCCTTTATAAATATTCCTTTATCATCCTCATCAACTGTATTATTAATCACTTCCCCGCGACTTTTACTTATAAAGCCTGGAAAATTTACACCCTCTTTAACAATTTTTCCACTCTTTATTTCTTCATTTACTTTTTTTATTCTTTCATTTACATCATTTATATCCATATAATCATATTCATTAGAATGATATATCCTTTTTTTATATTTTTTCTTGAATAAATCTAATTGTTCATTTGAATACGAAGCTTTATTTAATATGTCAGTACTCTTATTAAATTCTATATAATTATTTAAATAATCTCCATAAGCATCCTCGTCATAATCTCTATCATTCAATTGTCCCAAAATATCTCTTACATTTATATCATATAATATATTACTAGTATCCAGACCTTTTTTCTTTTCTTCATCAATAAATTCACTGTCTATATTTTTATCTTTTATTGTATTTTTTAATATAGAATCTATATCTTTTGAATATTTATTTATGTGATTTTTTAATTGTTCATCTATAATATCATCGTTTATAATACTCTGAAATTCTTGATAATCATAACTTTCTAATGTTTGACCTTCTACATATTTTTTTCTTATATCTTTACCAAATATGTAAAATAGAAAAGCAATAATTATATATAATAATATAGAATACATATATTATTATATATAATATTTATTTATGTATTATTCGGACATACTTTTTATAATCAAACTTCTATACGTTTTTAAAATTTGAATTTTGATAATTAAATTTGATAGATTATTTTATTTAATAAATAAATGGAAGATATAACATTTGAGTCCCCTGAAATTTATAATAAGGATCAAAAACAAATTAATAAAATTCTTGATGAAGTTTATCAATATTTATACGTTTTAATCAAAAAAGATATAAAAAATATATTAGATAAATAATATAATGGACCGAAATCTCATTAATTTTTTTAATTTAGTTAATAACTTAAATAGGCAAAACAATCTCAATAATATATTAGAAAGATCTTTTATAGAACAAGGCGATTGTTGTAAACCATGCTCCGGAAAGTTCGTTGATAAATTAGAAAAAGTTATTATTACAAATGAAGATATAGATAATGATTTACATTGCGCAATATGTCAGGATAGTTTTAAATTAGATGAAAACATTATTAAATTACCTTGTAAGGATCCTCATTATTTCCATTATAAATCCTCAAAAGAAGAATGTGGCGGAATATTACCATGGTTTAAAGAAAATAATTCTTGTCCCATATGCAGAGAAGAATTTCCTCAAGAAAATGATGATGATATACCCATTTCTGAAGAGAATTTTGATGGTAATATAAACAACATAGAAGAAGAACAAGAAGAAGAAGAAGAAGAAAGAGTAGAACAAGAATCACAATTGAATGATAGAGAAGATAATGAAGATATTCTTATAGAAAATATAATAGATAGAATATTTAATAATCATGCGAACAATATTTTTCAAAATATAGAAAATCTAACCGGCGGACTTGAAGTCCCCCCAAATCCAATGGAATTAAACCCTATAAGATTAAATATTATGCAACCCCTGCATTTTAATACAATCAATTTAAGACCTTTAGAATACTCGCCTGATAATTACGACCCTGATCTACAAGAAGCTATTAGACAATCTCTTTTATAATTATTATTATTTAAAGAATTATAATTTATATAAATAATAAATGAATGTTCAAAATATATCGTCTCTCCCTTCATATCTGAGTACCTTCATAAATACTAATCACGACAAACTAAATGATATCTATATGGAATCACTAGAGCAGGTTGGTCCAGGCATTTTATCTTTTAAAGTGGATGGTTCAGATAATCGCGTTGATGTCAAATATATGGCAGATGAAGAAATAATACAATCCATGGACCGCGAAGCACTCGAGGGTCTAAAGAGACAAGCTGAACAAAATGGCGATAAAAAAGTATATTTAATTGAAGATAAAGAAAAATCATCCATGTTTATTGTCTATATATAATGTATATGTATCTTAAATTATTATTTATATTATTCCCTATATCTTTTTTTTTATTTTTATTGTATATATCATTTAATGAAAAAAAATATACATCATGCCTATACGACCCATTAACTAATTTTTCATACATTCACGTGGACAATAAAAAAACTATCAAAAATATACAAGATTCATTAAATAAACAAGATAATGTTTATCATATTAAAAATGGAGGATTATATTATAATAATAAATTAATGAAAAAATTATTAGATTGTAGTAAAACTAATATAGAATTTATGAATAAGAAATATGGTGTGGGATTATTGAGTTAATTCTATCTCTTTAGATTTTTCTTTAAATTTAGTAATACCAGAAATTAATTCATTAATTGTACCTTTGTTAGGTGTTTTAATATTTAATTGTGAAGAAATTATATGGGTTGTATCAAAGTCAGTTTTTGTTTGTTTAGATACATTTTTTAACATAATATACATTTCATTATTATATTTTTCATAAATTATTTTTTTTAATTTATTTATTTCTACTTTTTGATTTTCTACTAAAATTTTAGCATCTTTATAATTATTATCTAATTCGGAGATTTTTTGAATATTTTCATTATTTTCATTATAAATCTTATCATAATTATTTAATTTTAGATATAAACTTTGTATTTTATTATTTAATGCTAATATTTCATCATTTTGGTCAGAAATTACTTTATTAGTCGTGTCAAAATTATGTCTTTTATTGTTTATATTAACCATATCATCATTAATTAATAATTCATTAGGTTTGATTTGTTGTGATTGGGCGAATGAGTTTTGCATTCCTGATCTAGTAATATCAGTATTAGTCAGATTATTATAATGGCTATTATTCATTATAAGATTATTAAATTAATATAAAAAAATATAATTATAAAAACTTATTTCAATGATTTCCTAGTTTTTTTTGACTTTTTCTTTAAAAACTTTTTGGATAGTGATTTTTTTTTATACGACCTTTTTTTGGATTTGGATTTAGAATTAGATCTTGATTTCTTCGAACGTGAGATTAACATAGAACGATTGCTTTTTTTAAGTTTTCTTGATTTTTTCTTTTTCTTAGGTTTTTTACCGCCTCCTGCCATTACAGGGGAGGAACCCAAACTACTTGGATCCATACCACCTAATAAAACAGCAGGCATCCCTGCACCTCCAATACCTCCCGCCGCCAAGTCAAAATTATAACCACCGCCTGCATAATCCTCAGCACAGTATCCAATCATATATATATATATAATATATTAGATATTATTTCTTATTTATTAGATTTAATGGATTATTCTGAGCTCCATCCTGGAATTTTTCCCCAGCCCCTGAAATTATCTTCGGCCTCCCGCCAGTAATTACAAACCCTTCCGGACCCACGTTAAATCCAAACTTAGCATTTTCTTGGCGCTGATTACACGCATCCCATTTGTCATTCTCATAATTCACATTATTTTTTACCGGTTGATATATTCTATCATTATTATAATCGGTATTACTTGGCATATTTATACTTATATATTAGATTTTATTTTAAGATTTTATAGTTTATTTATATTTTTCAAAATTGTATACGAATATTTTTCTCTTCCATTTTCACCAATAAACTCCACATTAATTTTACTAGGGTAAGCAAATAAATTCATAAATCCTAATTTTTCATCATGGTAAATTAATTCAGTATCTTTGGCCAATAATACATTATCTAAATTTATAGTATGATCATGGTATCTTTTCCCACCGGTGCCCGACTGCAAAATTGTAATAATTTTTCCATTTAATTTTCTTGTCACAACTTGGGAATTATGATCGTGTCCATTACAATATATATCAATCCCTAATTTTAAAAAGTTATTTAAATATCTTTCTAGTTCAGGTGAGGCATTTCCGTGCCCGGCAATACTTCTATAAGTATGGTGTCCGCACAATATTTTCCAATCAGCATTTGAAGATTTTATCATTTTAGATATTGCACGAGATTGTTCTTGTTTTATTTTTTTATCCATCATATCTATATTTGTATCAATACAAAAAAAATCAATATGACATCCATTCTTCGCTTTTGAAAACATATAATAATTATTTGGCATTACCCATTTACCTCCTTTTTTTTCAGATAAAATGCTATAACCTATTTGATATTGCCACCGCGGTTTAAAAAATCTGTCCCAATATCTTCCGTAATCATGATTTCCTATCAACATATAAAATTTAATTTTATCAGGTATCATTTCATATGGTTTCTCAAATTTCATTATAAATTGTTTATCATTTACTGAACTGACCCCGGCATCATATATATTATCACCCAGCCCTAAGACGAACTCCGCATTGTTTTTCTTTATACTATTACCTAATATTTTACCTATTTTATATTGATCTTTATTACCAGACCCCATATCACCTATTACGCAAAATACTACAGGCATATTTATATTATAATATAAAATATAAATTTGAATTTGATTTAAATTTGATTTAAAATTAAATAAATTAAAAAGAATAATGGAAAATCAAGATAATATTAATATGAACGGACCTGAACCGGAACCTGAAGTTACAGATGCGCCACTCATTGAGCCGCCACAACAATTAATACCTGATGAAATTCAACGAATGTTAGATTGGTCATCTGGACGATGGAATCCCAATTCAAAACAAGAAGAAGATGATTTCTTAAATCAATCGGCAGATTATCTAGGAATAAATTGCAGAAAGAATCCAGGAAAATTAGGAGAATGGGTTGTCAATCATGTATTGGGAGGTAATCTGCCAACAAATCAAAGAATTTCTTGCAATTGGTTAGGCCAACAACAATGTATATGTCCTGATTTGGGACCTATTAATAATAAAGTATATGAAATAAAAACATTAAGATATTTTAATTCAAATGGCGGACGAGGTAATCAAGGCACCAGTTCAGAAAAAATCGACAGCATATTTAGAAAATATTGGAATATCCCTCAACAAAAAATTATTGTATTTGTTGGTGACCAACAATTTGAAAAAAATGGACAAATTTATTTAGATGCATTTAATAATAATAATTTTAATAGTAGTGGGTATATGGAAACCCTCACCCCTATATTTAAAGAAAACGGTTTTGTAGTTGTTGCATTTAGTGATTTATTATTATTTGAAAATAATAATAATTAAATGATTTTAATACCCTCCATATTTATTTCACTACCCGCCGCATTAATTAATCTCAATCCACTATTTTTAATTTTTTCTAAAATTTCATTTAATTTTTCATTAAATATCAGTTTTGTTTTATTTTCTCTTTGTAAATTATTATTATTTTCAAATAATTCTGGTTTTATTTCCCCATTAGTAATCATTGAATATTCTTCTTCACAACATACAATAATATCATCTTTATCATCTAATTTATCCGGATTGGGAGTATATAATCTAAATCCAGATCCTGATTTTGTACCAATAGATTTAACATCTACAACTTCTTCTTTTAATAAAGGTGTTGAGTTATTGTTTTTAGTTATGACGGTTTCTTTCTCTTTTTTTTTAAGTTTGAGTTTATCCCAAGCAGGGATACCACTTTTCTGTAATTTACCAATTGGTTGACCTTCATTATTTAATATATCATTTTTAGGGGTTACATTATATTTTTTACCTTCAATTGTTAATGTTCTATCTTTTTCAAGTTTTTTAAATATATTTTTATTAACATATTTGGCTAATGACCTAACCGAATCACTGAATTTTTCATTAGGTTTTACTATTGATTTATTACTGGCAGGATTTACTACAGAATCAAATTCATTATCAAAATGTATATCTCCTCTCAATTGTGGACAATCAGTTGGTCTGAAACCATTCTTTCCTTCAAATGATATAAAACTACTGTCAGAACATACACCATTTCTATACATAAAATACGAACAAGATTTAGTTTTTTCAAATTCAGTATAACTATCATTATATCTGACTTGCGCCTCATTGGATAATTTTGTTAATCTGATTACACATTTTAATTGGTGTTCTTCTGATAGTCCGTGCGGTTCTAAATCATCAGGAGATTGTTTTTTTCCATCATCATCAAATGTAATTAATTGATTTTTTAAACATTTGAATCTTATAAATCTAAAATCTGGTTTATTTTCCTCATTGATAATTCTATAAGGTATATAACATTCATATTCAGTAAAATATTCGATTTCTACATTTTCATCTATATCTTCATTTGGATAACATGTATGACTATATGGTGATACGGTTTCATTATTAATAATAATTTCCATATCATGATAATTTGTATATTTACATTTAAAATTCGTATCTAAATAAGGGCTATAACATATTGATATATGTTTTTTTAAATTATCTATATTATGATTCTCTTGTTTCATTTGATCAGGTGGCGAACCACTATTATATGCACCAAACATTTTTAAATAGTCATCCGTATGGTCGTCTACTAATAATAGTAACCCATGATCTTCATCATCCATTGATACTCCATTTTCATATAAATGTTTTAATATATTAGATGATTCAGAATTTGGTAATATTGATGACATATCCCCTTGATTATATACAGCCGTATTCAATTCACCATTAATATATAACATTAATATCATTTTTCCATTTGGAAATATACAGTGTGATGAACATTTTATACCTTTTCCGTATTTTGATATATCTTTATCTCCTACATTGCCTTGAGTATTATAAAGTGATACTCCATTTATTAATCTTTCAATCGGATCACCAATATCTTTATTAATATTAAATTTGAAACTTAAATAATAATCGCATATTTTCATATCTATTGAATCTGAATCCATATCTATAATATTATGAAAAATTTCATCTATAGATGAATTAAAATCATGACCATCCGCCCCTCCATCCATAGTATATTTTAATCCTTTTTTATTAATACCAACAGCTGAATATTTAATAGTAGTCATATTTATTTTTATTTTTATAAATATTTATACAAATTCAAATTTCAAATTTATAAATTTTTATAATTTGTTATTATTACTTCTGTCGTTTTTGATGACGGGTCGGATGAATTGATAGTTCTTCTGGCTTCAATATATTTATAATTATATTTATCTTCTGTTAAATTATCTTTAATTAGTTCTACATCTGAATTATTCATCATAAACTTATTTTTTTCAGAAATATTATGAACTAAACTAAATAATTCTAATTGATTATCTATATTAAAACCACCTTTTGTATATCCTACGAATGAGTTTGTATTTTCTGGCGCATATGGTGGGTCTAAATATATAAAACTATTATCTGTAACTTTTTTTAATGATTCTTCATATGAAATACATTCAAAATTTACTTGTTGAATTAATTCTGATATTTCATCCAAATGTTCTTTATTAATAATTTCTGGTACTGTTTTATAATGTCCATATCCTATATTCATCCCATTAGGACCTTCTCTATACATGCCTCTGAAACATGTTTTATTCATAAATATAAAATATGCAGATGATTGTATTGATTTTCTATCTTCTAATCCATTATATAATTTTCTTATCCAGAAATAATATGATTCTCTTGATGTTTTTGCCTCATTTATATTAATTGGTTTTCTATTTAAAATTCCATCTATATCACAACTTATATATTCATCTTTTAATTCCATTATTTTACCATATAATTCATCTTTATTATCTCTTATATTAATATATGTATATATTAATACTTCATTTAAATCATATGCATTAATTGTATCTGATATTCTAATCTTTTTATTTTTATTAGCCCATAATATTGCTATCAATACTGACCCCCCACCTAAAAATATTTCATAATAATTATCCATAAGTTTTGGCAAATTATTTATAATAATATCTATCATTTGTGTTTTTCCACCTACCCATTTTAATGGAGGTTTTGGAATATCACCTTTATTTATTTCATCTTTATTTAAATCTTTTAAATCTTTTAATTTATATTCTTCTAATATCCCCTTCGCATCTAATTTTTCTACATTTAATAATTTATTTATTTTATATAATAATATACCTGTTGAACATTTTATCATTGATTTTAAAACCTTTTCATCTAAATAATTTATAAAGCCATAATTTTGCTCGTCTTCTTCTGTCACTATATTTTCTTTTTCTACTTCTAATATTATTTTTTCTAACCGTTCATTTATAGTATCATTATCATTTATAGTATCATTATCATTTATAGTATCATTATCATTTATAGTATCATTATCATTTATAGTATCATTATCATTTATAGTATCATTATCATTTATAGTATCATCAACTATATCAAAAGTTAATGATTTTTCTGAATTAGTATCTGGTATATCTATATCATCTATTATTGTCAAATGTCCAGTATTAATAATATTTTTAAAATCTTGTTTGTTACCGCCGTGTGATTTAAATTGTCCGATTGTATTTACTAACTTATATTTTTCATAATTATCATATGTTTTTGTATTTTTTCTTTTTGGATTATTTTCATTTAATTTTATTTTTATATCATCATTATTCCATATATTATTTATATTATCCCCAGTATATACCATATATTATATATTATATATGATTTATATTTTTAAATCAAATTTTAAATTATTTAAAAGTAATTCAATATTCATTAAATATAATATTATGGTAGCAATTGGAATTGATCTTGGAACTACGTATTCGTGTTGTGCTGTGTGGAAAGATAATCGGTGTGAAATTATAGCAAATGATCAAGGTAATAGAACTACTCCTAGTTATGTTGCATTTAATGATACTGAACGAATGATTGGCGATTCTGCTAAAAACCAAGGCAGTATGAACCCAGAAAATACAGTATATGATGCCAAAAGACTTATTGGTCGGGATTATAATGATCCAGTAGTCCAGCAAGAACTTAAACTATTTCCCTTCAAATTATCCGAGAAAGATAATAGAGTCAATATTAATGTAAAATATAAAAAAGAGGATAAATCTTACAAACCGGAGGAAATTTCGTCAATGGTGTTAGTATATATGAAGGAAATTGCTGAATCATATTTAGGAGAGAAAGTCACAGATGCTGTAATAACTGTTCCTGCTTATTTTAATGATTCACAAAGGAATTCTACTAAGGACGCCGGAGCTATAGCAGGTCTTAATGTATTACGTATTATTAATGAACCAACGGCTGCCGCCATTGCATATGGATTGGACAATAAAGGTTCACAAGAACAAAATGTACTGATTTTTGATATGGGTGGTGGTACATTTGATGTAAGTATTTTATCTATAGATGATGGAATTTTTGAAGTCAAGGCAACTGCAGGAGATACTCATCTGGGCGGCGAGGACTTTGATAATCTGCTAGTACAACACTTCGTCACCGAATTTAAAAGAAAAAATAAATTAGATTTAATGGAATCTAAAAAAGCAGTAAGACGACTTAAAACAGCATGCGAACGCGCCAAAAGAACATTATCTTCAGCAGCTACCGCTTCTATTGAATTAGATTCCCTTTATGAAGGAATTGATTTTTTTAGTAGTATTACTCGCGCAAAATTCGAATCACTTTGTATGCATCTATTTAATAAATCAATGGATCCTGTTCAAAAGTGTTTAAGAGATTCTAAAATATCCAAAGCAGATATTCATGAAATTGTATTAGTTGGTGGATCCACGCGCATTCCCAAAGTACAACAATTGCTATCTGAATTCTTCAATAATAAAGAATTATGTAAATCTATTAATCCTGACGAGGCAGTCGCTTATGGTGCTTCGGTACAAGCACATATTTTAACACGCACTGATAAGGACGAAGATGATAAAACAAAAGATTTATTATTACTAGATGTTGCTCCATTATCATTAGGTCTCGAAACAGCAGGCGGCGCCATGACTAAAATTATTGAAAGAAATACAACCATTCCCACTAAAAAATCACAAACATTCAGCACATATGAAGATAATCAACCTGGTGTAAATATTCAGGTTTTTGAAGGTGAACGCGCCATGACTAAAGATTGTAATTTATTAGGCAATTTCTTACTTGATGGGATTCCGCCAGCACCCAGAGGTGTCCCACAAGTTGAAGTATCATTTGATATTGATGCCAATGGAATTATGACTGTATCCGCCGTAGAAAAAGGTACTGGTAAATCACAAGATATTACTATTAAAAATGATGGTAATAGATTGTCTAAAGAAGATATTGAAAGAATGGTCCAAGAAGGCGAACAATTCAAAGAAGAAGATGATAAGCTAAAAGAAAAACTCGACTCAATGAATCTATTTGAAGCACTACTATATCAAACTAAATCTTCCCTAGATAATAAGGATTTTGCAGATAAACTCAGTGATGAAGATAAAGAAACTGTTCAAACAACATATGAGGAAGCTGATACATGGTTCTCAATTAATAAAGACTCTTGTAATAAAGAAGAAATTGATGAAAAACATAAACATCTTCAAGATACATTACAACCCATTATGACTAAATTAATGCCTCAAGGTGAAGGTATGCCTGATATGGGTGGTATGCCTGATATGGGTGGTGGTATGCCTGATATGGGTGGTATGCCTGATATGGGTGGTGGTATGCCTACAACAACTGATACTCCACCAGGACCAACTATTGACGAAGTGGATTAAATTTGATAAATTAAATTATTTATTATTAATATAAATTATGGAAAATCATTTTGATACATTAGATAATCACCAAGATTTTAAAACTATTATTATTAAAAAACCTAAAGATAATATCAAAAATGCTACTAAAAAAGTTAATAACGATTCTCTAAAAATAATATCTGTTGAAAAAAAAGCAGAAGGTGGTGATTTAAAACAAAAGAAGATATCAGTAGAACTGAGACAAGAAATTATGAAAGCTCGGTGTTATAAATCATTAACACAAAAACAATTGGCATCCACTATCAATCTCCCCGTTCAAACCATTTCCGATATTGAATCAGGCAAAGCACTATTTAATTCACAACATATTAATAAAATTAAAAGATCCTTAAAACTTAAATGATATAATAGTTATATTTAAAGATTTATATATAGTTTTTTTATATATTAATCATTTTAAATGACTTCGGCAATCAAAGATAAGCCTCTCAAAAAAATTAAGGCAGATTTAAGAATTACTGTGGATTCTATTCATAATAATAAAATAAACAATATAAAAGATAATCTAACACTACAAGAAACATTAGAAAATAATATTACTTTATTAAAAAAAAAAATTCACTCGGAAGAAGATTTAAATGAAAATATTATCATGCAAAACAAATTATTAGATTTAAAAAATCAATATAATAAATATAATGCAGATGAACATATTGATTATTATCTAGATAATGGATTATTATTATCTGATTATTATGATAATGATTCTAAATATTCAGATAATTTAAATGATCTAAATAGCATGTCCAAAAACGATGTTAAAAAAAAAACAGTTTTAGATTTTATTATTAACGAAAATAATAATGAAAATAATAATGAAAATATTAATGAAAACAAATCAGATAATTATGATAATATAATTAATAAATACATGGCAAATATTAATGATGAATATGTTAATGACTTTATGCTCGGCGATATAAATATTTGTAAGAATTGTAATAAAAAATTAACTTTATCTTTTGTATCATCTGAAATCGTATGCGGAAAATGTGGGTATACTGAAAAAATATGCGCCAATCTAGATGGTAATTCATATAAGGATCCAATTAGAGAATCTACTTATTTTTGCTATAAAAGAATTAATCATTTCAATGAACATTTGAGTACTTTTCAGTCCAAGGAAACTACAGATATTCCGGCACATATTTATGAATCTATTTTAAAACACCTCAAAAAAGATAAAAACTTTAAAATTGAGAACACTACCCAAAAAATATTAAAAGATACCTTAAAAACACTAAAATTTAATAAATATTATGAACATATTCCTCATATTATTAATATGATTACAGGTATACAAACTCCTATTCTTCCCAGAAAAACAGAAGAACAATTACGCATTATGTTTAAAGATATTCAGACACCTTTCCATAACAATTGTCCCCCTGACAGAAAAAACTTCTTATCCTATAATTATGTTTTAAATAAATTTTGTGAATTATTAGAATTTGATTCTCTCTTAATTCATTTCCCTTTATTAAAATCAAGAGAAAAACTTAGAGAACAAGATAAAATTTGGAAAAAAATCTGTAAAGATTTAAAATGGGAATATATTCCATCTATTTAAATATGATCTTCTTTTTTTATAACTATACTTGGATAATATTTGTCTAATAATACAAATGTACACGAAGCCAGTAAACCTATATATATCGCATGTTGATTCATTATGCTACAATTGGGTATGAAAAATGTTGAAAATGTTACCACAGAAAACAATATACAATATTTTATTAAATTATCTATATTTAAATTCATTTATATATTTATAATTTATTTTTTTTATTTTATTATTAAATTACTTAAAGAAAAATATATATTTATATATATAAATATGGCAACTGAAACTGATTATCTTGATATTGACTCTCCCATTAATGGACAAAACTATGTGTGCCTTTCATTCGTCTCTCCTGAGGATGTTATTGAAGATAGGGGTTCATTCAATGTAAGTAAATTTTTACAAAGTATCTGCAAATCACAAGATATGGAATTCGATAAAGTAATGGCACAATATAAAGATTTCACTTATAAACATGAGGAATCCCTTCAAAAAGAATACGATGAGCGTAATGAATTCAAAACTTCAGTCCGTGGTATTAAGGTTCGCGGTTGTTATCAGTCAAAACAGGAGGCTGAACACAGAGCAAGCAAACTTCATAAAAGCGATAGTAATTTCCATGTGTTCGTAGGACAAGTAGGTTACTGGCTACCATGGAATCCCAATGCTGATAAAATTGAAGATGAAACTTTTGGCGATTCTCAACTACAGGAGTTGATGACCAAGTATAAAGAAAATAACGTTAATAAAGATATTTTCTATGAAGAACAAAAAAGAGATAAAATTCGCTCGGCACAAGAAGAACGTGTCCGTTCTGAAAAAGAAAAGAAAGCACAAGAAAAACTTGACAATGTTTCTGAAACTCCTTGTGATGAACCATCTGTTGAAGACCCTGTCGCGCCAGAACCAGAACCGGAAACAAAGAAAATATCGGATGATGAACCTTGTTCTGTTATTTCAGAGGAACCTGCACCAGGCGGTGCAAGTGACCTCGAACGTGCTCTCACCGAAGAAGATCCTTGGTTAGCAAATAAAAACAAAACTCCTTAATTTTATATTTTTTATATTATTATTTTATATATATGACTATTTATCAATTTTTTTTTATCATTATTTTAGTTTACTTAGTTTACAATATTAAACATGAATATAATTTAACGAACAATAGTACCCCCGGGTGCTACGCGCTGAATGATGACCCTGGCCCCCTCCAGGCCTCAAGAAGGTAGGTCGAGCCCATATCAATGTCTTTCAGTTCTTGCCGGTATGTGCTTGCATCCCCAGCGGGTTTTAAGTAACCACCTAGACATGTACCAGCCACCAACGAGGCATGCAAGCGGTCCAGCTCGAGGCCCGAGGCGTAAGAAGAGGCCCACCCTGGTGGTATTTTTACTCTCCAATATTGAACGTTTTCTGATACGGACGTATAGCTTCCGCATGGCCCACATTGTGGGTAGTCCTCTGCATGCTGAGCGTTGAAGGTGGGCGACCCGCCATCGGGGTAACACGCGGTCGCTATAATATCAGTATCATCACATCCTTCCCGCTTGTACTCGCCGGTCATAGGGCACCCGCCTGCGTGCAGGTGCTCGGCGTCCCCCTCATATTTGGGCTTCCACTTCCATAATTCTAAATAATGCCCCGGTGAAGTCAAACCGTTGAACACGCACGCCCCATCACATGAGGCTGGCTGGTTTGTAAAAAAACCGCCATATTCATAACACGTTGTGAATGAGCCGTCCTGTTCATTGTAAAAAAACGAGTTCGTATTATCGCAGTTCTTCACTCCCTCCGGGGGGGCGGTACATTTCTGGAGGACGTCGGTCCCCGATTCAGCTAGACACTCACCTGGTTTGCTAACAAGACCATGCGCCGCACATGTATCATTAGTATCGCACTCGACCAAAGTACCCGTAGCCGTATCGATATAATAACCCGCTTCGGGTTTCAAACATTTTAAATGTGGTCCGTTCTCAAAACACACATTGCTATTCAAATCACAGTGTTCTGAGGCAGAGAAGCAGCGTACGCACTTTTCGTCGGCGTCATGGCTCCAACCCTCGTTGCAGAGGCTGCTATTGCTGCAGTCAGTCCCCTCCTCGCAGCGGGTAATCGGCTCTTCCGGGCTGGTGTCTATAACACATAGTTCTTGCTCGGCTCCATCATCCACTGCTATGTTACCTTTTATCACGGCGGTGTTAGGACATCCAACGGATGGCTCTATACAGAACGAAGATAGCGTGCGGGACACCCCGGCACACTTTATACAAGTAATATTGTCGCCCTCCCTTTTGTATGCCATATCCGCCGGACAATGTTGACACTCATCTTCACCAACAACAGCTGCAGCTGTTCCAGGGGGCCGAAACTTGACGAAGTGCAGCTCATCAGCATCGTCCAGGCAAACATTACCTGGTGGTGCAGTATAAGGTTCACAGGTATATGTACTTCCTTTTAGCTCGGGTATCTTGCCTGTCCCACACCAACACGCATCTGGGTTCTTAACTGTTTCATCATCATTGATAATTAAACATTTTGTACAGGCGTAGGACCCATTAAACATTGTTGGTTGTGGACCAAAACCAAGTTTACATTTTGCCCCATCATCACCCACCGTTATATTTGAACCGTTTATACAAGGTCCGCCATCTTTTTTTACTTGATAATATTTACAATCTAATACGAGATTTTGCACTTGTTCTGATATTGTTCTATAATCATATGTATATATACTTAAATTTAGTTCTTCTATTTCGGCGGGCGTTTTAAAAAAACATTCCTCATCAACATTATTATATATATAAACCCCATCTAACATTTTTACATTATCATTATCATTATTGCCAGCATCGTTATCATTTAATTTAATACATTCATCTTCATCACACACATGTACATTATTAGTATCACAAGGAACCATATTTTCACATCTTGTTGAATTTACCCCGCAATTACCTGTACCACAATCAGCATTATTTTCACATATGTCTCCTAATTGACATTCATCCACGGCACATCTTTTCTTTTCTTTATATCCATCTTCAAAAGCACAATCTAAACCGTTTTGACCTCTTTCTTGTGATACATTATATGTTCTTGTCTGATAAGAATTTGAACCACACGATTTATCGCATTCGGAATATTTTCCAAATTCGCCTACACAATCATTATTATCTGATACTATCCTCCCTAATAATTTATTTAATAATTTATTCAAAGTTGATATTTTTTCATCTGATTTAGTTTCTGCACTATATCCTTTTTTAAATGTCCCCTCCCCTTTATAAAATCCGAATTTATTTATAGTTCTACTTGGTGTTGAATCATTTACATAAGAATTTGGTATAGTTTTATAATCTATTAATTTATCATAATAAAATTTATCATCAAAACCTTCTATACCCTTGAAAAATATAGAACATATTATTAAAAATAATAATAAAAATAAAATGTAATATATTACATCCATATATATATATATATTTATATTATATATAAAAAATATTAATTATTTTATATAGTTTGTCCCACGCAGCACCGTGTGCAGTAATCCTGGGTTTGTACATTGAATGGCAAGTTCGGCCGCCGCCCCCCCGCAAAGGCGGCGCCGCAAAGTTCCGAGCACATTCTACCGCCGCTCCGTTCTGTCAGGTAGTGTTTGGCCAGCGGCTCGTATTCTCCCAACTCGGCCCGCGCTCCATACAGCGATCGCGCTATGGAATAAGCCGCCGCGTACGTGCAAAACCTCCCATCTGCGGGCGCCCAACGCTCTTCGGCCCCACTGCACGCCCAAAATGAGGTACATGGCTGGTTCTCCTCCTGCTCCTCGTCCTCGCCCGAGTGAGTACCACCATCGATTTCGGCGGTACAGCAATTCTCATAGAATTTAGAAAGGGAGGGAGGGCTGCCTAAGTCGTCCTGGTCGTATGTAAGGGATATTGTCAAATACTCATCGGGGTTGCAGCTGTCCGCATTTTCGTCTGGCTGGTCATTCCTCTGGCTCTGTTCCCAGAGCATCTGGGTACGTGTTGTCGAGCAATAATACTCAAAACCCTTCCGGCTATACTTTAAAAGGTCAGGGGACTCCTCAGTACAGTCACGCGAAAAATATTTTTCTTCTGTGCAGAGATTGGTGTTAGATATACATGCTGTTTGTTCCCAGTTCGCCGACTCCCCCTCCCCGCACGCTGCGCACCCCCCCTCCTCTTGCCACCCACGGACTTTGTTCGTCGGGCACTGTACACAGGGCAGGGTGCTTTCTGCCCCCCCTTGTTTTCCTTTTGGACATGAGACGCAGTGGCCCGAGGAGGCGTCGAGATACTGGGCTGGTGTACACTGAGCACAACACTTTTCTTGGAAATTTAAAGCGGGCATCGCATGAGTCTTCTGTGCCTCGGTAGGCACAATGCGACCCCAACCGGTTGGACATTTCATCTCATTATTCCAGTGCTCTGTGCATGTATATTCCACCCACCCATCGACCGGAGTCACCGGCGGCGCTGTAGGTATCACGCAATCTCCTGCATTACCTAGAACACCGCTATCCCCAGCCCTCCACGCTGAGTTATCTATTTTATATTGATTTGCCAACACCACATTGTCGGTACGGGCTGGGCACTGGACGCACAGTGGGTCCCCCCCAATCCCATTTGTTTTTGACCACCCATTTTCACACCTTTTACACATTTCCTTAATAGGTACTCCAGGGTCACCTAAATCTAAATTATTCTCATTAATAAAATAACTTAATGGCGGCCAATGTCCATTTTCACATTTCTCGGGTAGGGGGAGGGGGTAGGGCTCATCCGGCCCCTCTGATGCAGTCCACGCTTGCGACCCAATAGGATGTTGACAATACCCCTCCCCTAGTAACACATCTCCTTTCTGGTCCTTCAGCGCGGAGGTGGGGATGGGTTCAGTGACGCCCACTGCGCTCGCATTGTCATCCCCCTCCTCCGGATTCTTGTAGAATCTGTATCCTAACTTACAATATAACCCGGGGTCGATGTCAGCCTTTCCATAATTTTGTCTTCTTTTTATCAGATCCGCATCTGAATCGTCATCGTAATAGACAGAATTTGGTATTTTTAGTTGACACTCAGATGCCAGACCGTCCACTGCAGCAGTGGCCTCCAAATAATCCTTATCACTACAATCTGCAGCCGATAAACTCGAAATCTGTATTCCCTCATCACCTGACCTACTATTATTATTATTATTATTATTATTATTATTATTATTCTCTATTTCTTCTAATTTACATTTAACACCTGATTCGGCTTCATCATATTTAAATTCTCTTCCGGCATAATCATTATTATTTTTTAAATTCAAACAGTCCTCCTTATTACATAAATCCAGATTAGTGTTTGAACAAACTCGTTCTTCTACACATTTATCTGTTTTTGGATCACAATTATTTGTTTTACAATCACCATCTTCTTGACAAGACTCCCCGACTATACAAGGATAAACTCCATCTGATTTATCACACAATGTCTTTTTTCTTCTGCCATCATTTTCAATACAGTTGCTTCCCAATATACCTCCTTGATTTTCTACCACATATGTCTTATACTTATGTGTAATCCCACACTTCTTATCACATTCTGAAAATTCTGAATAACCTCCTATACAATCTTCTTCCGAATGTTGATATATATTTAATAATTTAGATAAAGTTCTATCTACGTTTGCCATTTTCATAAATTTTACTTCACTTTTTGCTTCATCTAATGATTGCCCTTCAACATTATTACTTCTCAAATATAAATAATATATAAATATTATTATTAGTAATGATAAATATATCATTTTATTTTTTTTAAAAACAAAATATATTAAAACTGAATTTAATAATATTAATTTAATAATATCATTCATATATATTATTATATATTTTTATCTCTTATTTTTGTTAATATTTGTTTCATTTGCTCATTCTCTTGACTTTTTATTTTTAATGATTTACTCATTTTATCTATTATACCTTGTTGTGTATTTATAATTGACTTTAATTCGGAAACTTCTGATGTTTCTTTTTCAACCTTATTAAAGTCTTTATGAACAAAAAATCTTGTTTTATATATTATATCTCCTTCTTTATTCTTTAAACTTATAGGTACTGCCCATGTTCTACCATTATTACATAACAATATTTTATTATCCATTATGCTCACATATTTTCCACCAATATAAAAATATTCGTCCTTATCCTTTGTTGTTATATATTTTATATGGACATCACCTTTAAATGGATATGGTAATTCTATCTCTGAATGGTCTTTTAAATGTTCTTTAATTTGTTTTATATCTTTAATCATATTATAATATATATTAAAAATTATTTAAGTATATATTATAATATGAACTACGAACCATTAAAATCAATATTAGATTTAACTGATAATAAACAAAATTCAATTATATTCTTTTTAAAAGATGAAATTAAATCTAAAATGAACAACTATTATTTTTATCAAGAAAAAGATAAAGATATTTTTATAAATCAACTCATCATTTGTATTAAAAAAAGTAATTTATCATTAGATATCAAAGGAAAAATAGTTTCTATAAAAAAAAATATGGTAGGTGTTAATTTTAATAATTTATATACAAAATATATTGATATGAATTTATATTATATATTTCTTAAAGATAAAAAATCAAAAACTTCTGATGCTAATTTTTTCGAACACTTATTACAAAATTTATAATTTATTTAAATTTCATGAAAAATATAAAGGATTTTTCTGTATTATTTTCGATCGGCATAAAAAACATTTCTTATCATGATTTGATTCTAATTTTTCATAACAAGTATCACAACAAGTATGTCCGCAAGGGTTCAAGTATATATTCACAGCATTCGTTAAACATAAAGGACATACATTTGTAGTATTAACTTTATTCATTTTTTTAATAAATGATAAATATTTATTTATTATTTGTCTTGAATTAATATATTCTTTTCTAATATTTATTATTTTATTATTTTCTTCAATATTTTTTGATAATATTTTCATATTTTCAACAATAATTTCGGTCAATCCATCAGGACAAACATCTCCATCAAATTCTTTCATAAAATTTACAATCATATCTAATTTTTTTATACTGTTTTTAGATTTTTCTATTTCATTATGTAATTGTTCTTCCAGCTTGAAGTAGTTTTTTTGTTCAACTTTATAATCATCATAGAATTTATCATAACCTTCTATTAATGATTTTATTCCAGCATCATCTGTAACACCTGATCCATTTTCCTCAAATATATCATCATTATTATTTAAAACATTAATTATACCATTTTTTATTTTTATTATTTCAGTTATTTCTTCATTTTCTTGTTTACACGGTTGCGGACCACCCATACTAATACTGTTATCTAAATTATCTATTATATATTCATATGAAGTATTATTATCTAATACCATAGGACCATTATTATAAATATTATTATCAAATGTGTAATTATATTCCATTTATATTTATATTTATATTTATATTTATATTTATATTTATATTTATATTTATATTTATATTTATATTTATATTTATATTTATATTTATATTTATATTTATATTTATAAATTAACTTAGAAGATCCTCAATATCCATAACTTTACACCTTACTTTTGAATTATATTTTTTATCTTTTAATTGTTTAATTATTTCAATATAATTTATAATATAATCTTTTGAAATTTTACAAATATTTTGTATGCAATTTAATAATTTAAATATCTCATCATTTTCTTTTTCTAAAATATCATGGAAAATATTTTTTAATAATTCATTTATTCTTTCTTTGATAATATTATATTTATCTAAATAAGTTATTAACATTAAATACCCTATCTTATTATCATTTCGTTTGTTTTCATTGCATAAATTTTCATAAATATTATCAGTCGTTTGTGTATTTTCTTCAAATATAAATTTATAATATTTATCTAATGTATTATTTAATACTCTATTTATATCTTTTTCATTTAAAATATTGTCTATAATATTTATATAAATATGAATATAATTATTATGTAATATGCATTTTTCTAATATGTTTTCAATTACTAAATTTATTAAATGTTCATTTTTATTTATGTCATCCATAATTAATTTAATAATTGTATTCATATTACCTTCTGTACATTTATTTATATTTGAATTTATATTTTTAATTGTTAATGTATCATTATTTTTATTTATAAATTTTTTAGATTTTTTTAATCCTAACCTAAAATAATTCCGATTTGTTTCTATATCATCAAAAAAATTACTTAATTTATTGATATCTATATTTTTTTTATATTCCGCATAACCTTTTATAAATTTTTCACTACTTAATACTTTTTCCATTATTATTTAAATATATATTTAAATCTTTAATATTTAAATATATATTCATTTAAATTATATATATATCAATAATCCTTAAATTAAACAACTTATGAAAAGACATGAGTTCACAGGAGTAACTGTATTAAACTTTTTAAAAAAAATAAATAACCTCAATAATTTAATTTTTGAAAATATGTGTGGAGAAATTCAAAGAAAAATAGATATTGACCATTTGAATGATTTAATTCAATATCAAAAATCATATTATGAAAAATATAATGAATTTTTATTTCCAAATCCAATCATTTTATGTAAACTAGAAAATAAATTCGCCGTAATAGATGGACAACATAGAATTCAATGTATTAAAACATTATTTGAAGAATATAAAATAGATTTTAATATTATGTTAAGTATTATAACGGTTGATGATATTAAAGAATATGATGATCTATTTTTATCTGTTAATTTAAATAAACCTGTCGTCCTTTTCAAAAATATTACAGATTGGAAAACAGTTGGAAAATATGTTGAAGATTATTTTTTGAAAAATTATAATATTTATAATAAAAATTCAGAAAATCCTAGAATTCCCCATATTAATTTCCAAAATATGTTAAAATATATTAATGAAAATAATATTATACAAAAATGTAATTTAAATAAAGATCAATTTATTAATGAAATTAAAGAATTAAATAATTATTACAGTGGTATTAATGGATTGACTAAATTTACAGAATATATCCTAAATTATCCAACACTATTAAAAAAATGTAAAGAAAAACAACCTCATAATTCTTTATATTTGGGAATCTATCAAAATTTCGAATGGATTGAAAGAATAGTTTATAAAATTAATAATAATTTACAGTATTATCAAATGAATCATATATCCTTAAAATATAATCACATTAAAATAAAAAAACCATTGAAAAAGTTAGTATGGTCTTCATTCAATAATAAAAGTTTAGATGGAAAATGCTATGTATGTTCTAGAGATATTGATTATGATACATTTGAATGTGGGCATATTATATCCGTTTTTAAGGGTGGCTCTACTAATTTAAATAATCTGAAACCTATATGTTCTTCATGTAATAAAGATATGGGCGTTCATGATCTTGAAGAATATAAATCTTCTCTCAATTATGAAACGAATATACAATTATAAATTTGAAATTTGATTTTAAATTATAATTACTAATAAAAATAAAATATGGACTTTCATCAATCTGCCTCCGAACGATTTGCTGAACAGATTTTCAAATACATTATTAAAGAATTCGACGGTAAAACAATCAACTCAGATGATTGTAATATTGAAATTATGATGAAAAATCTCCCAGAAAACTTTGATGATTTTGATCTAGAAGATTGTCTAGAAGAACCAGCACAACTTCTTAATATTGATATTAAATCGGGTGGCACTATGAATAGTGATGCAGAAATATTTACAGATAATATCTCTTCCCCAAAGCCTAAGAAAGAAAAGAAACCTAAGAAACAAAAGGAAACCTTATCTAACACAGAAAATAATGATAAACCTGAACGTAAAAAAAATCCATGGATTGAATTCCGAAAAGACCCTAAAAATCAAGACTCTATCATTGAAAAATCAAATGAAATCAATGAAGAAACTGGAAAGAAAAACGGTAAGGTTATGGGCGCGAAACTCATATGGAAATCTCTTACAGATGATGAGCAATCAAAATGGAAATAATTAAATATCTAAACTATCTATTAAACTTTTATGATTTTTTAATACTTCACGATTAGAATATCGATGAACGTGGGGTGTATATTCATAAAATGGGTCCTTTGACAAAGTCTGTCCCTTATGTACCACGCAAACCATTAATTCATCTATGGGTATATTCTCCACATTTTTATCATTAAAATCTATTAATCCAACTCCCTCTCCTTGAGAATTCTTTTTAAAACCTTGCATGGAATTAAAATATTTTTTTGTAAAACATAATGTTGCTTCATGTATTTGTCTTTTTGCTTCGCATCTTATTATTGTTAACCTGCTATCAGGTTTATCTTTAAAATAGAAAATCATCTGATTAGATCCAACGCATTGCTTCTTATTATTTATCATGGTCAATATTGACTTTTGAATATATGTATGTTGATATATATCATCATCATCCATCATTATACATATTTTATATGAACAATTTTTTACTAATTTATTTCTTTTAGTACCTATTTCTTGTTTTACTTTTTCATGAACATATTTAAATTTTATAGGAGCTATTTTTTTTTTTATATATTCTATTTTTTTAACTGTGTATGGGGTTTTACTATCATCTAATAAAAACCACTCTAACTTTTTCAAAGGATAAGTTTGATTTTTTAAATTAAATATACATAATTCTAAGAATTTTTTACGATTATATGTTGGTGTTAATACTGAGACTTCTGGATAGTCCATTTTCTTATTAATTTATTTATTTCTTTTTAAATATTTATATATTATATAATGAAAATATTTATTTATTTATTAATTATTATCATAATCTATTTTTATATTTTACAAAAAAATATATATATAATTTCTAGGAATCAACACATTTATTTTTGGATTTCCATATCAATTGTTTTATTTATTTGTTATCTTATGAAATATCATAAATTCCATTTATATAAATTCTTACACAATATGAACGATGTTCATAAGAAACCATATTATAATTAATCTAGTAATTATTAGGACTATTACTTCTATATCCTCCGTATCCAGCGGAGCTATATCTACTATCTCTACTATTTCTTCTATCTGGGTTATCTCTGGGTCTGCCACGAGTCATACGAACCCCAGAATCTACAGCATTTTTTACATCATTGTATTCATTAATAACTCCATTCATAGGTTTTGATTTCCTAATATATTCTATAAAACTATAAATACTCCACATACATGTTATTACAAAACTTGCTACTAATACTCCCATTAAACCTATATGTGTTGTCAATAAACCTGTACAGACTGGTGAAGCAATCTGAAACAGGTGATTATAAAATCCATTAAAACCTTCACCAATACAGTTCATTCCGTATAATCTACCAGACCACCATTCGACTGAAGCAATGCCCATCAACCATGTAAACCTCATACCCGTATAGATCACCGCCGGTTTAGCTAATAAATAAAATGCGAATGCATATGACTTTACACCCCCTACGACCCACGCTCCTGATGTGATTACCACCGCTTTCAATGACCCTACCCCTGCTAATATCCCTAACATACTATTATATGTGTTTCACTTGAATCTTTGCTATTAAATATATTCCTTTCAAATTTCAAATTTATTTAATTATCTATACTTTTAAATATTTCAATCGTATAAAAAAAGATACAATTCGCGGGTATTAATTTAATATATTGCGGAATTAATCCAGCATAAAATGCTCTAAAACCATTCTGCTGAAACATATGTTTCAAACAATGTAATGTATTGACATATACAGGATTACCTAATTCACCACTCAATTGCATTCTCCTTTTTATTATTTCAAATGGATAGCTGCAAGATATTGAAGTGAATCCGGAAATAGAACCGAATAAAAGTAAATTAATATGAGTATTTTCATAATTATTTTTCAAATATTCATAAGTTAGAAAATTTGTTCCTTGATATGGAACCATTCCTAATGTATATAATAAATTCCCTTTATAAAATCCATGAATACCATTTTTATTGTAAGATTTATATATACAATCCGTATAATTATTATACATATTTTTATTAGATTGAGCAGTTATTTTTGTTCTTATTGTTTCTAATGGATATACTACACATGATGCTGTGGCACCCGCTATACTCCCTGCCATAAAATAATTCAAATTATTATTTATACCTCTAGATTGGAAATATTTTTTATAATAATTAAATACACTATATCTTATCGCTGATTCAGGGACTACACGAATACAATTTATACCATTGCCATTAAATAATGATAAGTAACCTTCTTTTTTAATTAATTTGGGTAAATAATTATAATATGACATTTTAATATCTGTTTTATTTTGATATAAAACTTTAATTCTTTCTAACGGTGATGTAATAGTCCTAGAAATCATTCCGCCCAATCCGGCATATGAGAAATTCTTAATGTTATCATCCATCTTTAATAATATAAACAAAATTATTTTTATATATTTAAAAAAAAAAGTAATTGACTACATAAAATTTTTTCGTGTGAGATGAAATGATTATCCATGTTATTACAGCAAGGATCATCATTATTTACATTTTCCTCATATAATATATCTAAACTATTTAAATAATTATCCATTATTCAATTTATT
>Ga0206127_1000859_pt1 | contig 35414 bp, 30 predicted proteins | sample Helgoland_Spring_6_FD_148646 | JGI IMG/M metagenome (GOLD analysis project Ga0206127, IMG submission 148646) | Pelagic subsurface seawater microbial communities from Kabeltonne, Helgoland, North Sea - Helgoland_Spring_Bloom_20160419_1 | ecosystem: Environmental > Aquatic > Marine > Epipelagic ...
TCAGTAAGTTTATGAATTTGAAAAACTCATGGCCGTTTAGTAATGAAATATCTATCTAAAATCACATAAAATATTGTAATTCAAGTATTTGAACAAAGTAAATTGACTACAGTCCGTAGTCTTTTCAAAAATAAATTTATTTTAATCCTTTATTTATCAGTATTTTAACTTTTTTATTTTAAAAAAATAACGTATCTTGATGTAGTAATAATCGTTAAATAGTTTTATAATTTTTGTTAAAATATAAACCTATTAACGTTCTATTTTGGTAAGCTTATCTTGGTTTACCAATAAATCATCCAATACTTTTTCATAGAGCAATTCCATCTTTTCTTTAATAGATGGTTCCTGTTTTTTTGCAGGTCCTCTTTTAGATTTTTTTCCTGCTTTCTTTGCGGATTTTGAATCGAAAGTCATGAGTATTAATTAAAAATTACGCTTAGGCAAATCTTTAAACCATTTCTCATATAATTTTGATTGTGGAAAAATTATTACCCAAGCTGTCAGAAAAATTAATTGTAAATCTAAGAAAAAAGAATTATGTTCTTGATACCACATTTCTAATTCGCCTTTGAAAGGATAAATTTTTCCTTTATAAAACTCCCAAAGATCTCCTCCATTATTTTTTACTTCTGATATCAACTCTTCTTCATCCCTGAAAATAATAGAACCAATTCCTGTTAATCCAGGCTTCACATTATAGATCACTTTTTGAATTTCATTTGGATAAGCTTCAAAACTAATTTTCATTACGGGTCTTGGACCTACAATACTCATGCGACCAAAAAAAATATTAAATAACTGGGGAAGTTCATTAATTTTCGATTTCCTAAGAAATCCTCCCATTGGAGTAATTCTAGGATCCTTTTTTGTAGTCATTATTCCTCCAGGCATATTAGCACTGTCCTTAAGCATGGTTGCGAATTTCCAAATTAAAAAAGGTTTATTTTTATACCCTACACGCTCTTGTTTATAAAAGATATAACCTTCACCAGTCAATTTCAATCCAATAATTACTGGAATTAGTAAAGGACTTAAAATTAAAATAGCTGTACCTGAGGCAAGTATGTCAAAAATTCTTTTTAATATATTATACATCATTTACATTTTTTGGTCTAAACTTTTACCTGTTTCAATATGATTAAAATTTGGTAAAATTTTATTCATTATTTTTATGATATCTTCTTTGTTATAGAATTCTCTTTTAAAAAGAGTTTCAATTTCATTAATCGTTAATTCCATTTTAGAAAAGGAAGGTTTTAAGGAATTAGTAACAACTCCAATAGATTCGTATAGATCAAAATTCACTTTATCTTCAGAGGTGTAAAATTCTTCAAATAACTTTTCTCCACTCGTATCTGTTTTAAAAAAATAAACTGGATATGACGAGTCATCTGATAGATTTAAAGCTATTTCTTTGGCTTCTTTCTCACTTTTACAAATCTTAATATCTTTCTTTAAATAGTTAAAAAAATCCTCTGTTATTGATTTAAAATTAACCAGTTGATTTTCAGTTAACTTTGGGAAATAAATATCCCCACTACTTCCTAAGATACAAGTTAACAAACAAATCTCTCCGCTTTCTTCTGGAGATACAAAAAATCGCTTTACATCAGATGGGCAAGAAATTGGCTGTCTTTGAAGTAGCCGTTCTATATACCCATAAAGTAATGAGCCGTTTGAAAAAGCAACATTAGCAAATCTAGCTGTAGTGATCTTTATATCATTAGAGTATGACATAATAACATTCTCCATTAATTTTTTTGATGCACCCATTACATTCACAGGGTTTGCAGCCTTATCCGTAGAAACGCAGAAAAAATGAGATGGCTTATTTAATATTAAATAATCTAAAAATTGTTTCGCATCTAATACATTATTCTTTATCATAGCCTCAATAGAAAACGAATCTTTTTCACTCCTAACATGTTTATGCGCTGCAAAATTAGCTACAATATCAAAAGCTCCATGACTTTTAGCCATTTTATAAAAAACATCAGAATTAAAAGACATTGGATACGTCAAATAACTCTCTGGAACCATTATATTAGAATCGCTTCTTAATGTTCTTGTTAATTCTGTTAAACCATTTTCGTTAGTATCAACAACTATTAATTCAGAGGGATGATACCTAAGTGCTGCCTTAATATATGAAGACCCTATGGTTCCAGCACCTCCAATTACTAGAATTGATTTTCCTTTAATTTCTTTAGTTAATTTTTCATTGTTATTTATTAAATCATTTTCGAAAAAGCTATTTTCTCTTTTTGTTACATAATTTTTAATGAATTCGGAAATATTTGGTAGCATCATTTATTTGTAAAAATTTTTAATTTCAGATACAACTTTATGTTGATCTTCTATTGTTAAATTAGATGAAGAGGGAATACTTATGCACTCTTTAAATATTTTATTTGATATATCATTTTCATTGATATACGTTAAATCTTTATACATTGGAAGATTATTCATAGGAGTCCAAAAGGGTCTACTTTGAATTTCTTTACTATTCAAATGATTTAGTAAGGCTCTCATTTTTTTTGTTCGGAAGGTAAATAACCAACAATTTGGATCTGAATCAGTGTCATTCTCCTGAAATTTGATATCTCCAACTCCGTGTAATTCACTTCTATAAAGCGCATCAATTTCTTTTTTTCTTTTCAAAATGCTTTCAAAGTTTTCCATTTGTGCAACCCCAATAGCAGCTAGAACGTTTACTAAGCGGTAATTATAGCCTACTTCATCATGAAAATAATCTAAAGGATCTGTTTTAGCTGTTGTTGTAATGTGCTTTGCCCTGTTGGCAATTTCTTTATCGTTAGTCAAAATCATTCCACCACCACCAGTAGAAATTATTTTATTACCATTAAAACTTAAAACACCAGTTAAACCAAACGTTCCTGCATGCTTTCCATTCTTAAAACTTCCTAGTGCTTCTGTACTGTCTTCTATTAAAGGGATACCATAAGTAGAGCTTATTTCTACTAATTTGTCAACATTGATAACCCCCCCTAAAACGTAAACTGGCATGATTGCACCAATTTTTTTTCCTGAAGCTATTTCTGTAGTTACCGGTTTCTCATTAACAAATTTGGTGATTGTATTATTTTCTAACCAATTTTGAAGTAAATCAATATCCATTTGCCAAGAGTCTTCACAAACATCTATCAACGCTATTTGCGCACCAGAGTATGAAATCGCATTTAATGTAGCTACAAAGGTTAAATTTGGTGCTATTACGATGTTACTTGAAGAAACTCCTGCAAGGTTTAAAGAAACTTGTAAACCAGCTGTTCCATTCATACAAGCGATTGCATATTTTACTCCTGTATAATTTTGAATAGCCTCTTCAAATTTAGTCACATATGCTCCAGCTGAAGAAATCCATCCTGTATCGAGACAATCTTTCACATATTGCCATTCATTTCCGTCTATATTTGGTACTGATAATGGTATCATATTATATTTGTTTAGCAGGATTACCTACGAATATCGTATTAGAATTTACATCTTTTAAAACTACAGCTCCAGCTCCAATAATTACGTTGTCACCTACATTTACACCTTGCTTAATTACTGCATTTGCTCCTATCATACATCCATTTCCAAGAGAAACATTTCCAGCTAAAACAGCTCCAGGAGCAATATGATTAAATTTACCGATAGAACAATCATGCTCAATAATTGCCCCAGTATTAATAATACAACCTACACCTATTTTGACTTGTGGATTTATAATAACACCAGCACTTATGAAGGTTTGTTCTTCAATCAAAGAAGATTTTGAAATTGTAGTATTCGAATGTATAAGAATCGTATTTAGGAAAATATTATTTGACCTCAATTTTTCATAGATTTTTCTTCGAAGAATATTATCTCCTAAAGTTATGAATGCTTTATTGTTTAATTCAATAGTATCCTCATGACCTAAATATTTCAAGTTGTATGGATTACTAATATTCTCTAAAACATCATGATAGCCAACAATTGAAAAACCTTGCTTGATTGCAACTTCAATACAACCATAGGAATGCCCTGAATAACCAATGATTACAATTTTTTTATTTATCATTTACAATTGTATTAATTTCTTGAATATACTTTTTAGATAATTTTACACGATCAAAATTTTCTCTCGCATAATTGTAACCATTTAACCCCATTTGGTTTAAATCACTTTTTTCAAGAGTACTCATTTCTTTTGATTTATTTGCAATAGATAATGGATTCTCCGGTTCTGCAAAAATACCACATTTAGCTGTTTCAACTAATTCTCTAGAAACACCATCAATAACTAATAGAATCGGTTTTTTGCAAGACATATAATCAAAAGTTTTATTAGAATAAATCGTTTTAAATGTTTCAACATTTTTAAGTACAGATGCGCCTAAATCTGATGCTAAAATATATTTAAAAACTTCTGATTTCGGAACAGGTTCTCTAAAAATCACATTACTCAAACTTCTTTTTATTACTTCTTTTTGTAAAAATTCTTTTCTCATTCCAGAACCTATTAATTGAAATACTATGTTAGTATTCTGTAATTTTTCAGCAGCGTCAATTAATTGAATTAAGTGATTTGCAACACCATGCGCACCTACATAAGTAATCACAAATTTATTTTCAAGACCTAACTCTTTTTTAAAATTTAGTGCATCAAATGAAGAATCTTTGAGGATTTTTTCAGCAAGTGAAAAATCAGCAGCATTCGGAATTAATATCACTTTTTCTTTAGGAACATTTTTAATTTTAATAAGTTTATCTCTAAATGCTGGGGTTAGGACGTTAATTAATTTTGCTCGCTTATATATAAATCCTTCAAACCAAAAAGCAAATTTAATAATTAATTTATTTTTTAAGACTCCAGTATCAATTGCAGATTCAGGCCATAAATCTCTAATTTCAAAGACATATGGTATTCTATTTATTCGAGATAGTAAATATCCTGTTATTCCTACAAATAAGGGTGGTGAAGTAACTATTATTAGGTCAAATTTACCTTTTGTTTTAAACAGTCCAGCATAAATACTAGAAAAAACAAAAGAAAAGTAAGCCCATAATCTACCTATAAAATTTATGTTATAACTTTCAGATACATGACAACGAATTACATCTACATTTTTATAGAACATTAAATCTTTGTAAGTAAATTTACCTTTATATTTCTTGGGTTTCTTTCCTGTATTATAATGAACCATCCCTGCTAAAACAGTTATTTCATGCCCTTGCTCTGACCATGATTTAGACATTTCATTAAAGCGAGACCCTCCTCCTTCACCTTTTTCTAAAAAATATTGATGAATTAATAATATTCTCATTTTTTGTAAGTAATTTTTGTGGTAAACATATTAGTATTTGATTCAAATGATAATCTTGTTGACTTCTCTTTAACACCGTAATAAGATGAATACCATTTTTCTTCTAAGATAGGCTCTAATTTTTTATTATTTCGATCTAAGGAGGTTATTGATAATTTAGCAATCATTTCGTTTGAAAAATGCCAGTATTGAAAAGAAGTTTTGTTTTCGACTCCTGAAATAATATCTTTAACAATCCACTCATTTAATCCTTTGCTCTTATTAACGATCCTTTGATGTAAAATATTTGAATCTAAATGCTTGAACCCTTTTATTTCACCCTTAAAAACAAACTTATTTTGAGATTCAGTTAAATTTGCTTTGGCGTATTTAATCCAATAATTCCAAATGAATCGATCACCTTTTTGCATTTGATCTTTTCCATCAACACTAATTGTGTTATGCCCTTCAGACCCATTAAAATAGTTGATTAATTCTTTGCTTGTATTGTATTGATAAGATCCGTTATCCCTCAACACATTCTTACCATCAATCCAAATATCAATATGTAAATTATCAGATTGATAAGGTCTGTCCTTGTAAGCTCCACATCGAATAAAGGTTTTGGTATTTCCTTCTTGTATAATGTAATATCCACCTTTAGTAAATTCACTTATTTCTGGTAATGCTGCTTGTTTTTTTTGTTTTGGTTGAATACCGTACCAAAGCGAACTTTTTGAACCAAAGTATATATAACCATTTAATACCGCGCGTAAATCGTCTAATTGCGATCTGTATACTCTGTAGTCATCATTTGTAAGTTTAAAAAACAATGCACCGTCATTAGAACCATAGTTTGGTAATTCTCCTGAAACAGGATCGATACAAGCGTCAAGGAAATCGAGGGATTTTTGTGCCCGTTCATACACTACTTTATCAAATGTATCTCCGTTTAGTTTTGCCAGTTGTATTCCCCAAGTTAACAACTGCACAACAACCCTATGATAATTCATGGAGAATTGTAAAAAAGTACCATCTTCGTAAATTTGATAGGCAATTTCTTGTTCAAACCATTTTTTACCTTTTTCACTCCATTGTTTAACATTAGGGAAAAACGGAAATAGTTTTCCTGATACATACAACATTAACGTTTCTGTAATTGCATGATTGTTTCGAACCGTAATACGTGAAAAGTGAATGTTGTGGTAAACGTGGTGAATTTGCCAATAGATACTGTGCATTATTTTTTGAAATAACGCTTCTGTTAAGTTTAACGAATCTTTGTAATAATACAAAGCAAACGTCCAATTCATGACACGCAAACTTATTTCTTGACTACATTTGTAGTTTGGCCCTTGATTGATTGGATTTTTTGTAATAAAGTCTTCTATTTCCTTAAAAACATAGGTAGATTGATCGTCTTCAAAATAATAGTCATACCAAATGACATCGTATAGAAAAGAAAATCGTGCTTTTTCCCAAACATATTTAATATCTCCTGCTTCTTTGGATAAATCTTGAACTTCAGACCAGTGTTTATGTATATCATATTGAAACCCTGTTAATGGGTTTGTAATCCAATCATACTCTTTCCCTAAGCTAATTTTCGTTTTGCTAAAAAACGTAAAGACCCCATTTTGAATTTCTTGAAATGTTTTTGCTAGAATTTCTTTTTCTTCTTTTGGAAGATTGGAAATATCTTTCCCATAAAAGAAAAATGGGGGGAGGTTATTTCTCCAATTCTCTAAGCTTGTAAATTCTAAAACTTTAGGTTGCGTTGGAAATACTTTCTTCTGCCAACCAATTTTCGTTTTTATCGTGTAGAAAACTCTAAAAAAAAGATAGCGAAACCCCATATTTGAAATCAGATTGGCTATCTTTTTAATTTTTTGAATCATTGATATATTCTTTTTACTTTAAAACTATGTTACTACACAATTTTAATCCATTTTCCTTCTTTTAAACTTTGAATTGCTGCAAAGCTCGCTTTAGTTGTGTTCACAATTTCATCAAATGGAATTAATGCAGAACCTCCATTTTGAATTACTTCAACTAGTTTTTTAAACTGATTAGCGTGTCCTTTATCTAATTTTGTTTTTAACTTAGAAAAACCATTAAATCCATATCCTCTCGTTTCTCTAAAATTATCCATGACCAAGGTGCGCTCTTGTGAATAAATTTCGACACGTTCTTTAGAATAGGCCTTAGATCCATTTGAAAAATAATTGATCACTCCTGTAGATCCATTTTCATATTTCAACAAAATAGTAGCGTTGTCTGTATTGTCTTCTGGATTGACTCCCATTGCATTCATACAAACATTAACAACCTTAGATCCTGTGAAATAGGTAATCAAGTCAATAAAATGACAAGCCTCTCCAATGATTCGTCCGCCTCCGATTTTTAAATCATGTACCCAAACATCTGCAGGAATCGCTCCCGCATTCATGGTTGCAATAACGTTGATTTGATCCGATCCTATTAAACTTTTCATTTTGATAGCATGCGGAGAAAAACGCCTATTAAAACCTACTGTTACGGTTTTTTTACTTTTTTGTTGCGCTTCAATAACAGATTCTAATTCATCACTATTAAGCGCCAATGGTTTTTCGACAAAAGCATGTTTCCCTGCTTCAAGAATGGAACATGTCATACTTGAATGAATATCATGTCTTGTGGTGATTAATACCACATCAACATCATCATCTTTTAAAATATCATTTACATCTGTTGTTGAATGACTGAATCCATATTTTTTAGCCATAGTAGTCCCAGATAAACCACCTTGACTTGCAATGTATTTAAAATGAGCTGAACTACCTTTTAAAGCTGGCAACATAGTCATTTTAGTGAAATTCCCAGCTCCAATGACTCCCAATACTCCTTTTTGACCTTTAAAATTATTATTACTTAACCTTAGTGTATGAGATATTGGTTCTGTGTTATTTGAATAGTTTAAAATTGAAGCGATTGATTTACTAGATCCTATCTCTCCATAAATATTTAGGTAATTCTTGAGCTCGACTACTTCTGTAATTAGTTCCTTAACTTGCAGGTTTTTGGATGATAATGCCTGTAAAATGGCTTCGAAATTTCTTTTCTCGGTCCATCGCACAAAGGCTAATGGATAATCTTGACCTTTATTTTCATAATTTTCATCTGACCTTCCTGGTCCATATGAACAAGAAACTTGAAATGTCAATTCCTTTTGATAAAACTCTGCTCTACTTAAATTCAAGCCAATTACGCCTACCAAGATAATTCTACCTCTTTTGCGCGACATTTGTGCCGATTGTGATATGATATCATTAGATTTCGCTGAAGCTGTTATAATTACTCCATCTGCGCCTATTTGATTGGTTTGAGACTCTACAAATTTAACAACATCTCCTTCTAATGGATTAAATGGAATAACACCCCATTTTTCTGCCAATGCTAGTTTCTTTTTATCTATATCAACACCGATCACTTTACATCCATTTGCTAATAAAATTTGTGCAGTAATAAGCCCAATAAGTCCTAATCCTGTAACAACAATAGTTTCTCCAAATGTAGGATTCAACAAACGAACTCCCTGAAGCCCGATTGACCCTATAACTGTAAACGAAGCCTCTTCATCACTAACAGTATCTGGTATATGAGCAACTAAATTCTTAGGAATGCAAACATATTCTGCATGTCCACCGTTTGAGATTACGCGATCACCAACCTTAAATTCGGGAACACCTTCTCCAACTTCAATTACTTTACCTACATTACAGTAGCCCAAAGGCAATGGTTCTCCCAGTTTTTTAAAAACCGTTTCTAGAGTTGGAATTAATCCTTCAGCCTTAATTTTGTCCAACACCATTTTTACTTTATCTGGTTGTTGACGGGCTTTTGATATTAAATTGGATTTCCCAAATTCAACTAACATACGCTCTGTTCCTAAAGAAACTAAACTTTTGGTTGTTTGTATCAATACAGCTCCTTTTTTTACTTTTGGAGCGGGTAATTCTTCTAATATAGTTTCTCCTGATTTAAAGGATTGTATGATTTGTCTCATTTTTATATTTCTTTAATTTTAAATTGTTTTGAACTTCCATAGATTGTATAAGGTTCAGTCGATTTTGTAATAACTGAACCAGCTGCGATAATTGTACCCTCTGCGATTTTTATACCCGTCAATATTGTACAATTTGCTCCAATCCAAACATTATTTTCTATAATTATCGGCATCAATTTTTCTCTTCCACTATCATAATAATTAATTTTTTCTTCAGGTTTAGGAATTCTGTGGTCATTTCCAACAAAACAAACATTAGGCCCTACTAATAAATTACCTTTTATTTCTAAATTAGCTCCCAAATAGCAATTAGACCCAAAATAGGATTTACCATTCAAAACAATTTTATTTTTTTTACTAATTTTTATGTTACCTCCTGTGTTTAAATATTTAATCCCTTTTACGAGATTAAAATATTTAAGACGCATTAAAAGACTACTAAGATTTGGCATATAATAATTTATTTAAAATATTAATTTGATTTATGACAGACCATTTAGAAATAACTTCCTTTAAGTTATAGTTGTCATTTATATTGATATTATTAACAGAAAAAAGAGGTTGTAAATTTATATAATCAGTCTTTTTGAAAGTTATAATTCTTTTTGACTGAATAGCAGCTTCTATTTCTGGCTTATGTGTATTGAAATCATCGTGTGTGTATAAGATTAAATTTAAATTTACTGCCAATAGTGCAGAAAGTCCAATATCACTTGGGTGAATAAAATATTTACAAGATTTTGAAATATTGATTATTTCGTTGAAATCATATATTGCACCGTGTAAAATTATCTTATTTTTAAGACCATTTTTTTCAATTAAGCTCTCCAATTCCTTCTTAAAATCACAAGGGCCAATTATATGAAAAATCGTATTGCTTATATCCTCTTTGCTCATGCTTAAAATAAAATCACCTAACAACCTTTCTTTTATTATTCTGCCAACAAATAACCAATCTTTTTCTTCGCCTGATTTTACAGGCAAAAAATTAAAATTTTGAAGAGAGTTATATATTGGCCTGGAATTTATTTTTAATGAATTTAATTTAGTCGAAGCTTGTTCATTGTAGGTTAATATTTCATCAAACAAACTATAATATATTCTTTTAATATTTTTAATTAAAAAAGAGTCTGAATTAGATATACCGTGAGTCCAGGCAAAAAACAAATTGTTTCTTTTGAAAAAAATTAAAATAATCCACGTTGAAATAAATTTCCAGTCTGCAAGAAAAATGTAATTAGAATCGTTATTCTCTTTTATTATTTTAATTAAACCTAATTGATATAAAAATGGACCTAACCAAATGTTCTTGACCTTTTTGAAATTATATGGTTTTAAATCCATTAATTTTAAATTTTGATATCTAGATTTTTTATCTCCAATTAATTTTAAATCAAAATTTTTTGAAATTTTATTAAATATAAAATCCCTATAATGTGGAAACCAATGGTAAACTATAATTAAAGATTTCTTAGCCATAATTCAGTTGATATTATTCGATAAACTAATCTTGTTTCTTCTTCTTTACAAATATTATTAAAATCAAAATTGTTAAAATTGCCATCCCAAGAACGTAGCTAACAAACATATTTGTCCTGACTGTTCTGGGGTGACAAAAAACGCTTGATATCTGATGGACAAGATAGGGGTTGTTGTTTATTTAATCTATAAACTCCCTAAACCATAATTCCACACTTAACATACGAAAAAGGTAACGAGAATAATTTTTGTTTTTAGTCTTTTGTTTTTCTAAAGCATTAATAATTACCTTTTTATTAAATAACTCTCTTTCTAAACAGCGGTCTGAAAGTAAAATAGAAGATGCTGATTTATTACCATCAATTGAAAACAGATGCACTAATGGTGAGTCAAATCCAAATTTGATTTGATTATTCAGAATGAAATCAGGAACTACACCCTTCATCGCTTCTCTATGAATATATTTTCCCAAACCATTTCTTACTTTGTAACTTGATGGTAAGGTAAAAACAAATTCAACCAGTCTATAATCCATGAACGGGAGACGGCTTTCTAAGGAGTTTTTCATTGAAATTGCATCACCATAATGTAATAAATTAACCAGTCCACCTGTATGTGCCCGAAATAAGTGTTTAGTGAGATTATTTTCAAACCCTTTAGCTTCGATAGGATAATCTTTAATGTGTCTATAATGTTTTAATTTTCCTTGAAAAAAATCATCTATACCATTAACTTTATAAAAAATCTTTTGGACCCATCCAATATTAGAACCTCTAACAAAAAGCATAAAAGCAGATTTAATAGAATACACTTTTTTAAAAATCATCAATTCCTTGAATAAGGAAATAAACTTAAGCTTCTTAAATAATTCAATAATATAAATTGGTTGAACATTACTTATATAACCTCCAAGTAATTCATCTGCACCTTGTCCCTCCAATACAACTGTAATATCTTTTGATGCAATTTCCAGAATATTATTTAATGGATAAATTGCTGGTGAACCGTGACCTGATTCCAAATGATAAATAATTCTACTCAATTTACTCACATAATTTTCAAAATTTACTTCGCAAATATTCGAATTTAAATGAATTTCTTCAGATAACTGACCAACTAGTAAAGGCTCATTAATTTCTATATCATTTTTAAAATTTTTTTTCTCTGAACTATTAAATTTCGTTTCTGAAAAAGAACATGTATAAGTCTTATTATTTCCTTTTAATTCTCCTTTCAAGACTGAAACAATTGATGATGAATCAATACCTGATGAAAGAGTAAATCCAACTGGCACATCACTTCTCATTCTCATTTTTACCGCATTCTCAAAAATTGATTTGTATGTTTCTTTTGCTTTATCAAATGAAATATTATTATTTATTTTTCGCGGATAATCCCAATAGCGTTTTATTTTAAAGCCTGATGAATCAATCACTAAATTATGGGCAGGTTCCAAACGATAAATTTCCTTAAACCAAGTCTCTTTAATTTGTGCACCAATACTAGTTCTACAATAGTTTGCAATAACATTATAATTAGGGACTTTAAGAACAGGGAAATAAGTAAGAATTGCTTTTATTTCTGATGCAAAGATAAACTGACCGTCAATATTAGCATAATTAAAAGGTTTAATACCAAAACGATCACGTGAACAAAATAATTTATCTTGAAGTTTATCATAGATTGAAAAAGCCCACATTCCATTAAATTTCTGAACGCATTCCTCACCCCATTGAATATACGATTTGAGTAAAACTTCAGTATCAGAATTAGTTTTAAACATATGACCAAAACCTTCAAGTTCTAATTTAATTTCGAGGTAATTAAAAATTTCACCATTAAAGACTATGTAATAATTATCGGTATCATCACAAAAGGGTTGATTACTATTTTCATTTAGATCTATAATTGAAAGACGAACATGCCCGAAACACAAACGTTCATTTATTATTTTTTTCGACTGATCATCAGGCCCCCTATGGTTTATTACATTTAAGCAATCATCCACAAGTTGTCCCTTTATTTTTTTGTCTTTATCTAGATTATAAATCCCAAGGATTCCACACATTTAGTTTATATATTTTTTATTAAATTAATTATCTTAGTACTTTGATAAATATTATTTTTTTCTTTAAGGGTAAAGCGTTTAGAATGCAAACCAAATTCATGTAGTTCCTTTTTACTTTTTTGCAATACTGAACAAATCGCATTGTAAATCCCTAAAGATGACTCCTCTTTAATCAGAAAAATAAATGGAAAATGATCTTTAGGTATTCCAGGTAATTTTGTTGTTAATAGAGGGGTGCCGACAGACATGTATTCCATGTTTTTGGAAGGAAATGAATATTTTGTATAACTTTCATGACTTGGTCTTGGATTAATTAGAAGCGTAGCTTTTGTTAAGATTTCGATTAATTCATTATTTGGAATTACTCCCTTATATTGAATTCTGCTATCATTTTCTGCATACTTTTTAATTTCTAAAGAAAAGGGTCCTACTCCAAAAAACCATAATCTAATATCCTGATCTTTAATCATCTTGAAGCCTTCAATTAAATGTTTTAAGCCATATTGCTCATATAAACTTCCCGCATAAATTAAAATTTTCTCTTGAAATTTATTTTCCAAAAAATTATCCAAGGTTTCAAATTTAATATTCGCAAAACTTTCGATTATTAAGAATGGTCGATTCTTTTTATTTACAACTAAGTTTAATTCTTTAGTCACACATATATAAAAATCAAACGATAATGAAAAGATAATTAGGTTACGAAGTTTTACTTTTAAAGTTTTTTTTAAAACATCTTCACCAGGAAGGTCGGTCACTATTACCAATGTTTTAATACCCCTTAACTTACATGCCAAAAAAGCTGGAAAATTAATAGAAAAACGTAAAAAATCTAAAATCACTACATTTTTTTCATTTGGGATAACTTTTATAAATAAAATTTGAAAAAAAATGTAAAAACTACTTAATAAATTTTTAAAAATCGGTAAGTTAAGAATAGGAACATAATTATAACTAATACTGTTTTCCTCTTCACTTTTTAAATTCCAAAATATTTTTTTTTGTTCCGAGAAATTTACAGGAAGGATAGAATTTACATATACTTTTGACGATTTACTATGATTTAAACCATCAGCTATTAAACCAAAAAAAGTCTGAGCTGCATTACCTGATTTTACATTATGGTCGTTAAAAAGCATTCTATGAGTGTTCTTCGAGCAAAGCGTGTTAAAAAAATGAAAATTTAGTGTTTTATAATGCATAAAAATTTCTGAGCTTTTTTAAAGTAGTTTTGTATTGTAATGATTATAAATTTGTTGTTGAGCGTTCATCCAATCATATTGATTTTCCAACATTTCAGTATAACTTGGAATATTAAAATCAAATGTACCTGATTGCACAAGCGATTTATCAACTGCTTTTCCTGGATAGGCAATAATTGTCAGTAAATTTCTTTGCCAAGTATCTTTAAAAAGTTTCATCAATTCATATTTGGATATCCGTACACCATTTGTAACTTGATGAAGTCCCGTTAATTCTCGCTCTAATGCTAATTCAATACTTTTTGCAAGTTGAAGAGTAGTAACCCCCCCCCAATAAGTATCTTTAAACCCATTTATCTTACCGTTTTGATTCATAAACCAGTGGAATAATCCTTCTCCCGCAGCTTTAATTTCTGGTCCAATTATGGAAGTACGCAATGTTAAGTGATTATCTAATAAAATTTCACCAAGTGCTTTACTTCTTCCATAAGTGTCATCAGCATCACAGAAATCTCTTTCAGTATAGCTTCCTTTATTTCCTGAAAACACACAATCTGTACTTATATGGATAATCTTAGCATCAATTTGATCAGCAATTTCAACAAGTAAATGAGGAAAGTAAGAGTTAATGAAAATTGCATTTGCAGGGTTCACTTTAGAACCTTTGATTAATATTCCAATACAATTTATAATCACATCTGGTTTGATTGAACTAATTAAATCCTTTAACTGAGAAACATTTGTTATATCACAAATAATTGATTCATTTCGTAATTTATTACGAAATACCAAATCATATATATCATATTTATTTTGCTGATCGAAATAATTGAAGACTACATGTCCAAGCATTCCGGTAGAACCAAGTATTAATATTTTAGTTTTTATTTTTTCCATATTGTTCTATTGATATAGTCTGTATATGAGATTATGATCCGTAGTACTTTTTTTGACACATTGTCTGTTACATAATCGCTAACAGGATGTATTGTATTGAGATTTTCATTAAACTGAATAGTTACAACATCAATTGCTTGCAAGATGCGACTTTTTTCAAGTCCAGTCATTATTAAAGTACCTTCGTCCATACCCTCAGGCCTTTCATGCGCTTGGCGAATAGTTATTGCTGGGAAACCTAAAATAGATGACTCTTCTGTTATAGTACCACTGTCAGAAATCACACAAAAGGCATTTTTCTGAAGTTTAATATAATCTAAAAACCCGAATGGTTTCATGAACTCTATGAGTTTATTTTCATTCGTAAAACCAATAGCTTCTAATTTTTTTCTTGTTCTTGGATGTGTAGAAACGATGACTTTCTTATTGTATTTTTCAGTAATAGCATTTAAAGAGTTTAATAAATTTGTGAAATTAATTTCAGAATCAACATTCTCTTCTCGATGGGCACTAACAATAAAATATTCACCTTGTTTTAAACCTTCTTGCTCAAGAATTTCAGAATTGTCGATACCTTCCTTATGAAAATTTAATACCTCTGTCATTGGCGAACCCGTTTTGATAATTGTCTCAGGAGGTATACCTTCTCTCTCAAGGTACTTTCGGGCATGTTCAGATAAGGGCATATTGATGTCGCTTAAATGATCAACAATTTTTCGATTGATTTCCTCAGGGACACGTTGATCAAAACATCTGTTACCAGCTTCCATATGAAATATTGGGATTTTTCTACGTTTAGCTGAAATTACTGCCATACAAGAATTTGTATCTCCATATAATAAAAGCGCATCAGGACAATGTTCTTTAAAAGCCTCGTCTGAGGAAATGATAACTTTGCCGATTGTTTCAGCAGCATTTTCTCCTGCAACATTCAAAAACATATCAGGTCTACGTAAGCCCAATTGTTCAAAAAATATTTCATTTAATTCGTAATCATAATTTTGCCCTGTATGAACTAAGACATGATTTACATGGCGATCTAATTCTTTAATTACTTCACTCAGCTTTATAATTTCAGGCCTAGTACCTACAATAGTCATTACTTTTATCATTCCACTTTTATTAGATTAAATTCAATTTGGATAATAATGCTTTCATTTCCTCTACATTTAACTGATGGGTGTTATAGGAATCGTAATCATTATTTACCGAATGTTTTTCTTCACCTTCTCCAAAATACTTATTATAATTCAAATCACGCCCGTCACAAGGAATTCTATAATAATCTCCTAAATCTTCAGATTTTGCCATTTCCTCTCTTGTAACTAGTGATTCATGTAACTTTTCACCATGTCTGGTTCCGATAACTTGTATTTTTTCAGAAACGTTTAAAAATTCATGAATTGCTTTTGATAAAACATTCAGCGTTGCAGCAGGTGCTTTTTGTACAAATAAATCACCATTGTTACCATTTTTAAATGCATACAGAACCAAATCTACAGCATCATCTAAGGTCATCATAAAGCGGGTCATTTCAGGATCAGTAATAGTGATTTTTTTTTCGCTTCTTATTTGATCAATCCATAAAGGAATAACTGACCCACGACTTGCCATAACATTTCCATAACGTGTACAACAAATCATCATTTCAGATTTTTCAGAAAGCGAACGGGCTTTTGCAATTGTGACTTTTTCCATCATTGCTTTACTTATACCCATGGCATTAATTGGATAACAAGCTTTGTCAGTACTCAAAACAATAACTTTTTTAACATTATGTTGAACAGCAGAACTTAGTACATTCTCAGTGCCTATTACATTTGTTTTTACTGCCTCCATTGGAAAAAACTCGCAAGAAGGAACTTGTTTTAAGGCTGCTGCATGAAAAACATAATCAACATCCACCATGGCAACGTTAATGCTATTACGATCTCTAACATCACCAATGTAAAACTTGAGACGGGTGTTGTTATGTTTATGTCGCATATCATCTTGTTTTTTTTCGTCTCTACTAAAAATTCTTATCTCTTTGACATCTGTATTTAGAAAACGAGATAACACAGCATTCCCAAATGATCCTGTTCCACCAGTAATTAAAAGTATTTTTCCTTTAAACATTTTTTATATTTTTATTGTTTATAATTGTTTTTATAAATTCGAATGTTTCTTCAGAACATTTTTTCCAAGTATATTCCTGAGCATAAAGATATCCTTTTGATCCTAATTCTTCTCTTTTACTCTGATTTGAAATTAACTCATATAAAGCATTTTTTATACTTAAAACATTAAAAGGATCGAAATAAACACCTGCATCTTTTAATATAGCAGGAAGACCTGTTCTATTTGAGCAAGCAATAGGTGATTTTGAGCCCATTGCTTCCAATAATGTAATCCCAAAAGTTTCACAAGAAGAAGCAAATAAAAAGATATCATTAGTCTCAAACTCGTTAACTAATTCGCTAGTATTAAGGTACTGCTTTAGTGTTATAGAATCGTTAATATTATTTACTTGCAGATATTTTTTTAATTCTTCTAAAGCACTTGATGCACCACCGCCAACAAAATTTAAGTGAATATCAAATTTGAATTCTAGCTTTAACTCTTGAAATGCCTTTACTACTGCTAAATGATTTTTGTAGTGAAAGACTGGAGATACATATAGTATATTAACTTGTTTGCCAAATGCATAATCACGTTGATTTGTGGTGATAAACTCTTTATTTAGTCCATGTGCAATGACCTTATTAAGTTTATTATCTACAATTTTAGGTAAAACTACTTCCTTTGAATGTTCAGATAAAAAAATAAGAGCATTACTTTTTTTGAATGAATTGGTTTGTTTTATTTTTGAATTGTTAAAGTATCTTTTTTCCTTTTTATTCTTGATCCGCTTTAGCTCAACATCATCAAACAGTAATAAGTTATGGCATGTTGCTAGTGTTAGTGCTTTTCTGAAAAAAAGTCGGAGCTGACCAGATGGATAAAACTCTAAATCTGGTTTTAGTTTTCTTACAAGATTTGGGTATACCCATAAATGCCATATGTAGCGTTTTACTATTGAAGAACTATCAATCCAGTTGCTGGTAACTATCTGAACATTTTCATCTAACCTACCCAGTTTTTTTTTAAACTTATTATTGCAAACAAAACTAACGTTCATATCTTTTGGTACAGAATTACTTCCAAATAACCCTTTACAATAGTTATAATACCCTCCACTACCTCCTACGTCTCCATAAACTAATATTTTCATCTGTTTAAAAAATTGATCATTATATTAAAGAAAAAATTGTTTTGTAATAATAAAAATTTTCACTCCAAATATCAGAATAAAAAAAGCTGAAATATTGGTAAAGTGTAAAAATTATAATAAAGCCAATGAAAATCAATTTATGACTTATCTTTTTCATACTTCCAAGGGCCAAAGGATAACCAATCATTAGAAAAGGTGTAAAATAAAAATTAATTCTTGAAATAAGAGGTATACTTAAAGTTAATGGTATTATTAAAAAAGACAAAACAATTAAATTAAAGCTTACAACTTGCCACGTGATTCTTATTTTTCTAAAATTATAAAACATCATTATATATATAATCGTATTTAGAGCAAAACCAAGCCCTATAGTAGCGCCAGACACATCAATATCTAAATAACTTGAATACTCAGCTTTAAAATAGAGTAATGTAAATAGAGTGGATTGTTGAATAATTAAATCTGAATAATAACTGAATAAAAAAGGAATTAAGGATAATAAAAAAATGTAACCGATTTTAGGTGTTATTTTTACATAAGACAAAAATATTAGTGGTAAGAGAATTAGAGATGTGGTATGAAACAAAGAAGCAAATAATATAACTGAAACATAGTGAATGGGTTTTTTCTGTATTAAATAATCAAATGCAAACAAAAACAGTGAAATAGCAACTGATTGTCTCATTGCTGAGCTAAATATAAGCAAGTGATATGGTTGAAAAATATAGATGAATATTGCGAGCGAGTAATATTTTTGATGAACATACTTCTTTATAAACCGGTACAATATAAAACATGAAAAGCCTGCCAAGAAAATCTGCATTCCGAAGAACCCGAAAGGTTTAAATAAGAGATTTAAGTAAACCCAACCGATTTCATTACCTTTCATTAATAAAGGATTTATCGAATTAAAGTCTCCTCTATTTAATTCATAAAACCTTTCAAAATAAGGCATATAGTCATTGCCATAATCGTAGCGAATTGCTAGAAAAACAAATATAATAATAACAGAGTAAATTAGACCACGAGAGTAGTTAGTGAATCTACCTGATGCAAAAAAAATTGAAACAATATTGAAAAATAAAGAACCTATCATCTATATATAAAAATAACACCTAATTATAAACATATTTATTTTTTGATAAAAAACTGAACTACTTTTAAAATAAACAATCAATTAATTTCAACTTTAAACTAATTAATAAAATCATTCTCTAATATCTTTAAAATTTAATTAATCGTTTTCTAAATAAAAAATTATAAATTTTTATAGTCAATAACAAAATAAAGAAGTACAAGATTTTGTATGAAAAATAGTTCATTAAGTCTTATTTATAAAGTAATTAAAAAAAATAAATTGACATTAATAGAAGTTTTATACTGTTCTAAACACTATATGCCATAAATTATTCAATCAGAAGCACTTTTATTTTGTATTAATATTATTATAAAATTTCTTTAAAACATCTATAACACTTAATAAAGGTGCGAATTTAAAAAAATATGAAAATGACACATAATATCCAACTCCAAGAACTACTCCAAAGAGTAATTTAAAGGTTATTTCTGAAATAAAGAAAGTTAACAAATAAACTATAGACCCCATTGATAATGACAATAGAAAATAAGGTAAAATTAATCTCATTTGAGCAACATAACTAAATTGAATATATTTATTAGTGTAATATGTGTTTATATAAACCGCTAAAAAAGAATAAAATGCTCGCCCTATTGCAATGTATATTAATCCAAAAGGGAGCGAAATTAATAAAATAATAATTCCAACAGATTTTTTAATAAGTTCTAATTTTAAAATTAGTTTAGATTCACCTTTAGCATAAAGTAAATTTATATTTAGGAAACCTATTGGGTCCCATAGGAAACCTATGCATAAAATTTGCATAATAATTACAGTTCCTAGCCACTTATCTGTTAATAAAAATTCAATTAATGGATTTGCTATTCCTATTAAGAAAAACATAATTGGAAAAACCAAAAAGGCAGTAAGTTGAAGGTACTGTTTGTAAATTTTTTTTATTCTAATTTCATCATCGGAAACAGAGCTTAGAACGGGAAAACTAACTCGAGATAAAATTGCAGAAATATTGTTTGCAGGGAACTGTGAAAAAGTTTCAGCTCTAGAATATAATCCTAAATCAGAGGAACTATATCCTTTCCCTATTACTAAAGAATATAGATTATGATAAATAGTACTTATAAGTTGAGAAACAATCAATCTTGAACTAAACGGAAATAACGATTTAAAAGAATCTATTGAAAAGACAAATAATGGAATCCACTTTACAAAATAAAGAAGTAGTATAGTTTGAAATAAAGTATTTATAAGAGATTGCGTTATTAATGCCCAAACTCCAAAATTATTAAATGCCATGTAAATACCAATAATTCCAGAAATAATTGCGGAAGCAAAAGAAACTTTTGCTTGTGTTTTAAAATCGACTTTAATAGTTAATTTAGTTCTAACAACTGCTGAAAAAGATGCTATTACTAAATTTAATGAAATTACACGAGTAATAATAGTTAATTCTGGAAGATTATAAAACAATGCGATATAAGGCGCAGTCCAGAAAAGAAGAAGGTAAAATATTACAGAAAATATAATATTAAAATAAAAGACTGTTGAAAAATCTTTTTCAGTTCTTATTCTTTTTTGAATTAAAGCGGTTGTAAAACCTCCATTAATAAAGATTCCTGAAATACTTAAGAAAATCGCTAACATTGCTATTAAGCCATAATCTGAGGGAATAAGGAATCTTGCCATAACAATACCTATGAGGAATTGCATAATTTTTAAGGAGAAATTTTCAACAAAGCTCCAAAATATACCATTTACAGATTTATTTTTTAAATCTTTATTCATCATTTAGACTCAATCCTTGTAAAATTTCATTAAAAATATTTTTGGCTACTAAATTATTGTTTGGAGGTAATAAATAATCGTTAAAAAAGATTTGTCTTTTGTCAAATTTAAAATCTTTATTATCTAAAATTACATTTAAAACAAAACCTTCAATTTCATTTTCACTTAAACCTTTGTAATGTTGGTTAAATGCTAATTTACCAAAATCACACAAGTTTTCAGAGTGATCATTTTCAGTTAAATACATTACAGGTTTTTTAGTATATAAGTATTCCACGGTAAATGAATTTGAATCATGAATCATTGCATCAGATGTTAGCATTAAATCTATATATTTTCCAGTCTCAAGTTGCCCGTTGGTTAAGTTCTCCCACTTTTCATAATAGGTGTCAGCCTTTAACTTACCCCAAAGTGGGTGTTTATATAAATTAGATAAAAGAATAGGATGAGGCTTAAATGCTATTTGAATCTGATTATTGTACTTTTCTGCTAGATCCAAAAATATTTGATGAGTTTCAATAAAACTAGAAAGACGTAATGAATTATTTTCTAATATTGAATGATGAGGTGCCCATATAATCCTCTTAGTCTTAAGATTAGTTTTCTTCCAGGGATTAACAATTTCTCTATTAACTTCTAGTATTTCGTCAGCAATTGGATAACCTGTTACACAAACATTGACACCTTTATTTTTAGCAAAAAATCTAGCAGTTTTTCTATGAGAGATTGATGGATAGAATACTTTCCATGCTACATTTTGCAACAAAGAATCATATGCCCATCTTTTTGATACTATTAAGAAAAAGTAAGGGATATAACAAAATAAACTATTTTTTAAATTTCTAATTGAATACTTTTCTTCGACTGCTGAATTATTAAAAGGCTGTGTATAAAAAACAATATTTGGCTTAATAGTTTCTTTTAAATCAAACCAGACTTTTCTTTCAAAATCATAGCCCTCAATTATGCCATATTCCTTAGTTTTAAAGTAATCAGTCATTTTTAAAGAATCTATCCTCATACCTTCTTCATTTTGATTAATTCTAGGAGCAATTAGAATAACTGGATCAAAACGTGGATGATTTTCCATGAGTTGATATAGGCCATCGTATTTCCACATTGCAATATCCATTGCTATAAAAACAACCTTTACTTTTTCTAACTTACTAATGTTATTTATTATAGTATTAATTTTTAACCTGTAACCATAAATAAAAAAAATATCTTTTAATTTTATAGATTGCAGTTTATTTCTTAATCTCTTTGACGTTATTTTTTTTAAGAACTCTATCAATTTTCTTTATTAAATATTTGATGTTATTACAAATATATTTGAGGGAAAAAAATACTTTTATTTTTAATCTTTTAAAAACTGTGTATGGTTTAAATCAGTTGGCTCGTCTATTTCCATCCAACCATTATTTATATAGATTGGCTTAAGATGGGTCAATTCTTCCGTTATTTTTTGAAGAAAACTTGTCATATACATATTGTCAAAATCTTTACCATCATAAAGACAGAATCTATCAAGTTTATTGTAAAAATTAATGAATTTAGGGACAAAATCTTTACGGATTTTAACCATTCCAATATATTGACCTTGAATATCTTTAATATTATTGGCTTTTTTACCCAACTCAATTATATCGCCACTTTCATTTATTTTTAAAGTTTCTGCATCATCTAAAGGATTTTCCATTCTAGATTTCCAATAAGCTTGCCATTCTTTGTCAACTACTACACCAATATCAGAAGTATCGTTTAAAACTTTATCTATAACCTTTTCAGAATACACAATGTCTCCATATGTAATTAACAAATCATCTCCTTCCATTATCTCCAATGCAGAAAACAATGAAACGACCATATTAGTCTTATCAAACCTTGGATTATAGTATTTTCCTTTAATTTGAGGAAATGAGATTTTCTCGTCTAAATAACCAGTTGCTACATATATTTCAGTAACTTTTTTACTATTTAGTATATCTATCTGATGCTTAATTAATGGCTTATCCAATAATTCTACCATACATTTGGGTCTGTCATTAGTTAATGGTCTCAATCTGGTTCCTTGCCCTGCTGCTAATATTATTACTTTCATTTTATTTATATATTATAATAGTGAAAAATGGCTTTTTATCAAATTGGAGTCAAATTCATTGTAATTTCTTTCGGGATGCCACTGAAAACCTAAAATTTTCTTTTCTTTATTTTCGTATGCCTCAATTATGTTATCTTCCGACTTAGCCAAACAAAATAATTCAGAACTTAATTTATCAACTGAAATCCCTTGGTTGTGAAAAGAGTTGACTTCATTATTATTATAAATTATATCTTCAGAAATTAACTTATGATACTTATTTACGTGTCCAGAAATATTATGAACTAAGCCTCCACCCAATTGTACATTAATAAAATGAAAGCCCCTACAAATGCCCAGTAAGGGTAATTTATTACTTATTGCAAAATTAAATAGGGCATCTTCTGTATTATCTCTTTCTAAATAAACATCCGTAAGGTTCTCTAATGAGTTGTACCTATCTGGATTTATATTATTCCCACCAGTCAAAATAACTCCTTGAATGAGAAATTTATTCAAATAAGCAGCAATATTATTTAAATTATTTGGCACTAGTAATACTGTTATTCCTAAATGCTCAAAATATTTAACAGTGTCAAAAGAAATACTATTTCTTTTTTCAAAATAATTAATAGCTTCTGTTACTCGTGATGAAATGGCTATAATCATAAATATTTTTTAAAATTTATTGATTTTTTGATTCAAACAATCCAACTGTATAATTTCATTATCATTTAATATTTGAAATATTTTGTCACCACAGCCGATTGCTGCAGGCAAACCAAATTCAGAACACCGTATAGCCATATGTGATGCTGCCCCACCATATTTTGTAATAAGCCCCTTAATATTATGACTAAATATCCAATCAAAACCTGGATCAGCATTTTCTATAACCACTATTTTATCCGAAATATCTCTTCTCAAATCTTTTAAAATCACTATTTCTCCTTCAATAGTTGATTGAGTAATAAAATTTGGCTTTGAATTCTCATAGAAAAAACCATCAATATCATTTTCTGAAAAAATCAAATGTGGTAATTTAATTGCCGAAGTAATTACATGCTTTTTTTTATTGTATTGAATCTTATCACATAATTCGTTAATCATATTTGATGATTTAGAACCATTAGAAATTCTAATAATATCTTCCAAATTAATATATGCCATGTCCATTCTATTAATTCCAATTTCGCTACCAAAAGATACAATATAATCTAAAACTAAACTTAAACTTTTTGTAAACTCGAATTTAGCTGATTCTCTAGCTTCTGTTGTTTTTTTAACAAATAGCAAGAATGCTTCAATACCAATTCCTAGGCCACTTAATTTCAACTCAGAATTAATAGAAATCATCGTTTCCTTTGAGAATTTGAATTTTTTTCTATCTACTTTTAATTCTTCATTTTGATTATTTTTAAAATTTATGTAACTATCAAAATTATCTTTATAACTTTTCGAATTTATATCATATGTACCGGGACGTAAATGACCATACTTATCTAAAAATTCTGATTTTTCCATATTTAAATTATGGGTAACATTTTTTAAATCTTCTATAAATTCAGTAGCTACTGTTTTTATAGAACCGAAAAAGCTGTCGTATTCATCAGCAGTTATAATATTTTTGTTTAACAATGACTTCATTAAAATAGAGCTAATAAAACCTAAACGAGCAAGGATTGAAAATGGTTTGGTTCCATATTCTTTACAATCCTCTAACAACTTAACAATTTTTGTAGGGATACTAATATTGGAGTTTATAACTTCAATCCTTTTATTAGTTAAACTAATAGTTTTTTGTAATTCATAATCGATATTAACTGATTTTTCTAACAAAATATCCCTTGTTAAATTCAAAAATGCAACTTCTATTTCTTTTATTTCTAAATTATTAAAACCTGCTTCTTTTAGCAAATCCATTTTGTTTTCAAAGTCAAAATCATAAGCTGTAATTGCAATATCAAATTCAACTTTATCATGAAATTCAGGATAATTTTTAAGCTTTTTTAAATAATGGTTAATTAATTTAGTAGCCGTTGATTCACTTATAATATTAGGAGTAAATGTATTAAAACTCATTCTTACATCTACATATGGCTGACCAGAAAACGAATAAATACCTGGATGATAACCAATATCTCTGTAACCTAATTCTGCCCGAGTATTACTCCAGACAGTATCGGTAATAATAAATTTATATAAATCAAAAGCTAAAGGAAATGGTTTAATGCCTATTATTTCTGCAGGATTCCAATCTGGCATTACACCATATGCTGTGGTGTCTCCTACAATTTTAGGAATTGTCAAACAATTACTACCTATAAATTCTTTAATATTATCTAACTCTTTTTGTGTATCAGTTTCAAAAACCTTTACGTTATTTTTATGAGCAGCAATGGGTCTAACTTGTAATATGTATACTTCATTATTAGAAATTGCAAATTCTATATCAATAGAACTGTGTTTTGTGTATGTTTCAACTTCTTGAACAGATTTAATTATCTTAGTTAATAATTTGTTTTCGGGAAATTTACTTGAGAATTTAGAGTAAATATAAGTAAAGAGATTTTCTCCTCCTCCACCGGATGTGATAGTATCTGTTTTATCACTTATATCATAATTTATAGTATAATAAGGGGCACTTGTTTCTAAATCAGCAGTAAAAACAACACCACTCATTTGAACCTTTTCTAGCTGTGGTTGAACTAAAATTTGATTATCTAGTACTTTCTTTTGTCCACCTTTTAGATAACTAGCAATAACTAAATTTATAGCATTAGAAACAGATGATTTATCATTACTTAATACATTTAAGATACTTTCATAGTTACCAGCCATAGAGGAGTTAAGTGTATCTTCATTCAGGGCAGAGCTTCTAACAACTAATTCATGTGCTTTAAATTTACATTCTATTTTATTAATTAATAAGTCCGGATTATCTTCATAATCTTTTACCGTGAATTTAATTTGATCCAGAATCTTAGAATATTGTAATTTATTTTCTAACTGCTTTAATGTATCTGCTTTTGTAGCAAATTTAAAATGAAACAAATCATTTGGAGTGTCTAATTCTGCCCATTTACCTTTTACATCTACCAATGAAACTGAATAATTTTTAGATAAAATATTTATTAAATCACATACAGAAGCCGATTTATTTTTAATTAAAATTAAATTTATCAAATATGCTAGATTTTTAGATAATGATCTATTTAACTTAAACAAACCAATAAATTCACCTATAACATTTGTTGAATTATTTTTGGATATTGAAATTTTGTTGTTTGAATTTAAGGTTATTTTTTCAGCATCTTTTAATATTTCATTATTCCTTCCTGAATATCTCTCTCTCCACTTAGAGTCGTAAGCTATTGAGATATCAGAATCTGATACCATTAAATCATTTAATATTTTTTCATTGTAAACTACATCAGAATAACTAATTATTAAATCATCATTAAATTCTGTCTTTGCTCGTTCTAAAGAAAACAAACTCTTGGTTTTTTGCCAATCCTCATTAAAAAAATACTTTAATCTAGCATAACGGTTCATAATAGTAAGAATTTTATAACCACCTACAACTACTATTTTGTTAATCCCTACATTATTTAAATTTTTAAGTACTTTATCAATAATTGTTTCATTTTCATTATATAATGAAAGGCATTTAGGCTCTTCTTTTTTACTATCTAATTGGAATCTATTTCCTCCTGCTGCTAAATAAATAAATTTCATATTTTTCTAGTATTTATTCCACAAAAATCTAACACTACTTTATCTGACGATAATTCTAAGGTTTTAAACTCGTCATGAGCCACTAAAAAAGCAATAATATCTGCTTCGCTGGCAGCTGTTTTATAATTAGTAAGCTTAAAAACATTATGTTCTTCAATATTTGGCTCTACTATAAAGTACGATCCGTTACTATCGTTTTGTAATACTTTTTGAGCAATGTACTTGGCTGGAGACTCTCTTAAATCGTCAATGTTGGGTTTAAAAGCTAAGCCCATTAATGCTACTTTTGGTTTTCTACCGTGAACTAGCTCAAATTTAAGTTTCTCAGTTTGAATTTTCTCGGCACACCAAAATGATTTGTAGTTATTTACCTCTCTAGCAGTGCCTATAATTTTAGACTCTATAGGGTAATCTGAAACAATAAAGTAAGGATCTACAGCAATGCAATGACCACCTACACCACATCCTGGTTGCAGGATATTAACTCTTGGGTGTTTGTTTGCAAGTTTAATAAGCTCCCATATATTGATGCCTGCTTTATCACAAATGAGTGATAACTCATTTGCAAAAGCTATTTGCACATCTCTAGATGAGTTTTCGGTTAACTTACACATTTCAGCTGTTCTTGCATTTGTAGCATGTAATTCTCCTTTTACAAATTGTTTATAAAAGTTAATAGCTTTATTTGTGGCTTTCTCATCAACACCACCAATAACTCGATCATTATAAACTAACTCATGCATTACATTTCCCGGTAACACTCTTTCTGGGCAATAAGCTATATGCAATTTACCTGCTAATTCTGGTCTTTGCTCATAGATTAAATGCATCATCTTTTCAGTGGTACCGATAGGAGAAGTAGATTCTATAATATATAAATCTCCTGCCTTTAAAAACGGTATGATATTTTTGGTCGCAGACTCAACATAAGAAATATCTGGCTCATAATTTCCTTTAAAAGGTGTTGGTACCACAATTAAATAGGTATCTGCTTTTACAGCAGTAATAGCTGCTTTTAAAAAGCCGGTTTTTACAGCTTCTTCTACTGCAATATCTAAACTTGGTTCGACAATATGAATTTTTCCTTCATTTATTGTATCAACTACACTTTGATTGATGTCTACACCATGTACTTGAATTCCATTTTGTGCAATTAATGCGGATGTAGGCAAACCTATATACCCCAAACCTATGGTAACAACTTTTACTATACTCATTTTTTATAATTTTGCAATAAATTGAATGATTCTTTGACACGCTTTTCCGTCTCCATAAGGATTGTGCAGAGAGCTCATTGAGTCATATTTATTTGAATCATTTAATAACTCTTGTGTTTCTTTTATGATTTTATTTGTATCTGTCCCCACTAGTATAACAGTGCCTGCATCGACAGCTTCAGGTCTCTCAGTTGTATCTCGCATTACCAAGACAGGTTTACCTAAACTAGGTGCTTCTTCTTGAACTCCTCCACTATCAGTTATAATAAGATAGGATTGATTCATTAACCACACAAAAGAAGGGTAAGAAAGAGGTTTTACCAAATAAATATTAGGCACATCTCCTAATAAATCATTTACTGGTTTTAAAACATTTGGATTTAAATGGACTGGATATACGATTTCAATATTCGGATTACTTAGTGCAATTTCTTTCAAAGCAGCACATATATTTATAAAACCTTCACCATGATTTTCTCTTCTATGGCCAGTTACTAATATAATTCTCTTTTTAAAATCTATCTTATTTTTTAATTCAAGAACATCTTCATTTTCTAAATTTTCTACTCTATTTGAACTTTCTAGCAGAGCATCAATCACTGTATTTCCTGTAACTAAAATATTTTCTCTTAAAACATTTTCTTTTAATAGATTTTCCTGAGCCTTTATAGTAGGTGCAAAATGGTAGGTAGCAACTCTTCCTGCAACTTGTCTGTTCATTTCTTCAGGAAAAGGAGACAATAAGTTGTTTGTTCTCAAACCTGCTTCTACATGACAAACTTTTGCTCCAGAATAGAACCCTGCTATACTTGCAGCCATCGTAGTGGTAGTATCTCCATGGATAAATACAAAATCTGGATTAAACGATTCTAATATTGGTTTTAATCCAGCTATTACCTCAGCTGTAAGGTTATATAAGTTTTGATTTGGCTTCATTAAACTCAAATCGTAATCCGGTGTGATATCAAAAAAATCAAGAACTTGATCTAACATTTCTCTATGTTGACCGGTTACACATACTTTTGTTTCAAATCGATTATCTACCAAAAAGTGATTTACCAGTGGTGCCATTTTAATAGCTTCTGGTCTGGTTCCAAAAATTATCAAGTTTTTTATCATTTTATTTTTTTACAAGTCATATTATCCTGTTATAACGATTACTAAGGATTTTGAATTCTTTCCTTTATTGTATTAATAAAATCATCGGGTAGAATTTGATTTGGCATCCATTCTATTTCTAAAGAAGATTTAAGTTCAGCTGGCATATAGCTACTTTTATAAATATCATTTTTTCCAATATACCATAATGATGGTACCTGTCCCAAAAATGCTCCAAACAAACTATAAGTAGACTTTGACGTAATTATTACAATAGCCTTTGATATAGCAAGCATGTCAGATATAGATTCTGGATAAGGAGAACGAATTACTTTTTGCAAAGATAAAATTGGTTTAATTTCTTCATCAGTTCCATCCGAAAAAATAACTACAGGGAAATTATTTCCTATTTGATTTCTAATTTGGTTTAAAGCATCAATATACCATTCTATTGGTATTTTAAAATATATCTGATTAATTTCATTTGACATCTCTGGAAAATCTCCCCTTCTAATATGTATGGCTATAAATGATTTCGGTAAATTTGTTGGCCAATATTTAGGTTTAGTAATGTTATAAATTTCTTTTAAAACTTCATTATGTCGTCCAGTTAACCGATTAAAGTTATTCATACTCGAAAAAGTTACTACCTTGGGAAGTAGACTTAGTTTGTTTTTGAATTTAGTCTTTTTGAAATCTTCAGTAGAAACCTTATTCGATATTAATAACAGTAATAATCTATTTATTCCACTAATCTTTTTACCATTAGTAAATAATCGCTGATATTCTCTTTTATCTCGTTCTCCTCTTAAATACGTTCCTATTCTTAATTTTCGCCAAAAAGGTGCTATCTGCTTTATTTTTAAATCCTTACATGATATGTAACAATCTGCCCATACAAGCAACATATTTCCTAGGCCTGCTTTAGGTAAAATAGGATAACCATAAATTTTATTTTTCATGTTTAATTTAATTTTTTAGTATACCAATCCTAATTTTAACATTATACTTCAAAATTCTTCTTCGAGTATAAAGCAGCTATTTTTTTACTCGTAAATTAGCTGATTTTATTTATTGTTTCAAATAAATATTTGATCTCGTCTTCAATATTTACCTGTTGATTCCCTACAAAAAAACCATTTTCATGTAAATATCTTGCATTTGTTAATTCGTTATGAATCTCATAGTCAAAATATTTCATCACTTCGTTTTGAGTAAAATCACCTGTAACAATTGGTCTACACTCTATATTAGCTTTCATTAGCTTCTCTACAACCTCTTTCCTTTTTAAGATTGAAGTGGGTTTAATAATTAATGAAAAACCAAACCAAGAACTTTTACTAATTTCTTTTTGAATAATAAAATCTGAATGATTTTCGAATAGCTCCACAAAAAGTTTAGCGTTTTTTCTTCTATTCTCTATAAATGATGGAAGTTTTTTTAATTGTTCTACTCCAATAGCTCCACTCATTTCTAATGGCCTTACATTATAACCTGGTAATACAAAACGAAATGATTCTGTAAACCAATCATCACTCTTATTTGATACTTTATTTTTCTTTGGGAGGTTTCTTGTCCATCCGTGAGCTCTAATTGACAATAGAATATGGTATAGCTCTTCATCATCAGTAGTTATAAAACCCCCTTCCATTGTTGCCATATGGTGAGAAAAAAAAGTTGAAAAAGTTCCCATTATACCAAAAGTTCCTGCTTGTTTATTATTGAAGGTAGCCCCCATAGATTCGCAGTTATCTTCTATTAAAAGAATATCTTTTCCTTCGATTATTCTGTTTATTTTATCGAAATCATTGGGATTCCCTAATAAATTTACTACCATTATCATTTTTGTAGAATTAGAAACAGCTCCTTCTAAGGCCTCTAAATCATAATTTAATGTCTCTAAATCTATATCCACAAACTTCAACTTCAATCCGTACTGCTGGAGTGGAAAATATGTAGTAGACCATGATACTGCTGGCACTATTACTTCATCTCCTCTTTTTAATTTTGGATTCTTAGTAAAAAAAAGAGCTGCCGTTGCAAGTAAGTTTGCAGTAGAACCTGAACTTACCATTACTGAATATTTTGTATTCATGAAATTTGAAAAATCGTTTTCAAACTCTCGCACACTATCTCCCATGGTGTACATATCTTTATCTATTACTGACTGTATGGCGTCTAATTCTTTTTTATCCCAAGTTGAAGACGCTAACTTATACTCTTTCATATGCTTATTTTAGATTTATAATAATCAATTGTTTTTCTTAATCCGTCTGTTAAAGTTGTCTTGCTACTCCAACCAAACTCTTTGAGTTTAGTGTCATCGATTAACTTTTGTTTCATACCTGTAGGTTTTGTTAAGTCATGTGAGAATTTACCTTTATAACCTAATACCGTTGCAATTTCTGAGTAATAATCATTTATAGAATAATCATAACCTAAACCAACATTAATATTTTGTGGCATTTTATCAAACTTTGTAATTGCATAAAAAATAAAGTCAGATAAGTCTTCTGCATACATAAACTCTCTTCTAGCTGTTCCGTCTCCCCAAATATTGATTTCGTTAGCACCAGATAAATTTGCATCGTGTATTTTACGAATTACAGCTGGGATCATATGAGAATTTTTAGGATGAAATTTATCGTATTTTCCATATAAATTACATGGAATTACAGTTTTATAATTCTTAGAATTATCTTCTTTAACAATATATTCGCACAACCTAGTAGACATTATTTTAGCAATTGCATACCCCTCATTTGTTGGCTCTAATTCGCCTTTTAAAATTAAGTCTTCTGACAACGGATTAACGGCAGATCTAGGATACATGCATGAACTTGCTAAATTTAAAAGATTTTTAATGTTATTTTCTTTAGCAGCTATAATAATATTTCTACCCATATCGATATTATGAATAAGAAAACTAACAGGTTCTTTTATATTAGCTTGAATACCTCCTACTTTTCCAGCAGCATGGATTATAAAATCTGGTTGATGAATAGCTATATATTTTTTTACATCTTCATAGTTTAAAAGATTTAATTCTTTACTACTTGGTGTTAAAAAATCATAATTCTGAGCTGATTTATATTCTAAAATATTTTTCCCTACCATCCCATTTGAACCAGTTAAAAGTATTTTCATTATTCAAAATAATTTAAAGTTTCATATCCACCATCTTTCAGATATTGATCTTTTGTCATTAATTTTAAATCACTCTGCATCATATCTTTAATTAAGGCTGGTAAATCATACTCTAACTCCCATCCTAATTTTGTTTTAGCCTTAGTAGGGTCACCAACCAATAAATCTACCTCAGTAGGTCTAAAATATTTAGGATCGATATTCAAAATTTCTTTACCTATCTCTAATTGATACTTTTCATTATTACAGTTCTTAATTACTGCTTTTTCGTTGACGCCAGAACCTTTAAACTCTAATTCAACACCAACATGCAAAAAAGCCATTTTAACGAAATCGCGGATTGTTGTTGTTGTTCCTGTAGCTATGACCCAATCCTCAGCTTCATCAGCCTGAAGTATCATCCACATCATACGAACGTAATCTTTAGCGTGACCCCAATCACGTTTTGAGTCTAAATTACCTAGATAAAATTTATCTTGAAGACCTAAGGCAATTCGAGAAACTGCACGAGTAATTTTTCTTGTTACAAAAGTTTCACCTCTAATTGGGCTTTCGTGGTTAAATAGAATACCGTTTGAAGCAAAGATTCCATATGCCTCTCGATAATTTACGGTTATCCAATAAGCATACATTTTTGCAACAGCATAAGGTGACCTTGGATAAAAAGGAGTTTTCTCGGTTTGTGGAACTTCTTGCACTTTACCGTATAGTTCTGAGGTCGAAGCTTGGTAAATTCGTGTTTTCTTTTCTAATTTTAATATACGAACAGCTTCAAGTAATCTTAAAGTTCCAATACCATCAGTATCAGCTACGTACTCTGGTATTTCAAATGAGACACGTACATGAGACATTGCCGCTAAATTATAAATCTCATCGGGTTGAATTTCTTTAATTAATCTTATGAGATTTGTACTATCAGTCATATCTCCAAAATGTAAAAATAACTTCGAATCAGTAATATGTGAATCTTGATACAAATGATCAATTCGGTCTGTATTAAATAGCGAAGACCTCCTTTTCAAACCATGAACAATATAATTTTTTTTCAACAACAACTCAGCTAAATAAGCTCCATCCTGCCCCGTGATACCTGTTATTAGTGCTACTTTTTTCATTTAATTTTTTATATTTTACCTATTCTATAATACTCTAATCCTTTATTCTCCAGATCGTAAGCAATATATTGATTACGTCCGTCAAAAATAAGAGGCGTTTTCAATTGTGTTTTTATTTCCTCAAAATCAGGCGAACGAAACTCTTTCCACTCAGTAAGTAAAACTAGTGCGTCTGAATTTTTTAAAACATCATATTTTGATGTTACATACGTTATATTTTGAACTCCTTTTAAATAATGCTCTTTTGCTTCATCAATCGCCTTTGGGTCATAGGCTTTTATTTTGGCACCTCGTTTCACTAGTTCCTTTATTACATAAATGGCTGGTGCTTCTCTCATGTCATCGGTTCCTGGCTTAAAGGCCAATCCCCAAATACCAAAAATAAATCCTGTTAGATCTTCTCCAAAACGGGTTACAATTTTTTGAGCGATTACTAATTTCTGAGCATCGTTTACTTCTTCTACTGCAGTAATCAATTGCGCCGTATAGCCGTTTTCTTTGGCTATCTTCGTTAGTGCCTTTACATCTTTTGGAAAACAGGAACCGCCATAACCCGCACCAGGATAAATAAAACTATACCCTATACGTTGATCGGAACCGATTCCTATTCTTACCTGATTGGCATCTGCCCCTACCTTTTCACAGATATTGGCAATTTCATTCATAAATGAAATTTTAGTCGCCAACATTGCATTGGCTGCATACTTTGTCATTTCAGCAGAACGAATGTCCATAGTAATAAAACGGTCATGAGATCTGAAAAAAGGAGAATAAAGTTCTTTCATTTTTTTAAAGGCAATCTCAGAATCTGCTCCAATAACCACTCGATCTGGTTTCATAAAATCAGCAATAGCTGCTCCCTCTTTTAAAAATTCAGGATTCGAAACCAAATCAAACGCTAAATCAGAATTCCGTATATCTAACTCTTTTTGAATAGTCGCTTTTACTTTATCTGCGGTTCCAATAGGTACCGTAGATTTATCGACCACAATCAATCTTTTTTGCATCGACTGCCCTATTGATTTAGCTACGGCTAAAACATATTGTAAATCTGCAGAACCGTCATCTCCCATAGGAGTTCCAACAGCTATAAATGCGATTTCAGAATTTTGTAAAGCTTCGTGTAACGCTGTTGTAAAAAACAGGTTTTCATTTTTTACATTTTTCAAAACCATGGTCTCTAAACCAGGTTCAAAAATTGGAATAATACCTTGATTTAATTTCTCAATCTTGACTGGATCTATATCTACGCAAGTAACCCTATTTCCAATCTCTGCAAAACACGTTCCTGAAACTAGGCCAACATATCCGGATCCTATAACTGTAACATTCATTTCTTATTTATCTTCTACTTGTTTCACTTGCTTTCTAAGCCCACTCGAAGAGAATCTATGATCACGAGATTTGTAATACATCTCTATTCCCTTTTCTTCGCAATAAACTCTTCCTGTAAAGTTCTTTTTCTGGTACTCATCACCAATAATTCGAACATCGAGTTTGAAAGAACGCAAAATATCTTCTAAATCTTGTTCCGATACGTACGGCACAATTTCATCTACATGCTTAGATCCTTTTAGTTGAATATAACGTTCAATAATCGACTGTGAAGGTCCGTTTTTCTCAGGACGATCAATCGAAGGGTCTAACTGCAAGCCTACAATTAAATAATCGCATTGTCTTTTTGCTTCTTCCAACATCTTTACATGCCCGGCATGAAAAAGATCAAAGGTTGAAAAGGTGATTCCTACTTTCATATTTATATTTTTTCTCGACTACCACCGGTAGTCCGTTTTTTATTTTACAGCTCATTAAACTGAAAATACTACTTTAAGTTACGGCTTCGCCCTCACTACTCACAGTAATGGAAATTCTTAACCAAAAAAAATCAACTGATTAA
>Ga0206127_1000861_pt1 | contig 35382 bp, 31 predicted proteins | sample Helgoland_Spring_6_FD_148646 | JGI IMG/M metagenome (GOLD analysis project Ga0206127, IMG submission 148646) | Pelagic subsurface seawater microbial communities from Kabeltonne, Helgoland, North Sea - Helgoland_Spring_Bloom_20160419_1 | ecosystem: Environmental > Aquatic > Marine > Epipelagic ...
GCTGGTCGTCGCCATTCGCACAGCATCACGCCGAAACTCGTCTGTGTATCGCTTTGCCATTCCTTATCTCCTTCATAGCAAACATTGCTCGAAAGAGACCGGAACTAAAACGGGGCAAGACCATTGCAGCGTAAGCGCCTCAGTTTTCCTGAGACCCGTGAACAAAAGAAGCTCATAGAACACGCGATGTATCGGGTTGTCCAAACCGTCGATTGTGACCCGCCAATCCCTGAGATCATTGATGATCCGACCGTCTGGTTTATCCTCGAACCATTCTATTGCTATCGCCGGGCATTCTCCCAGATCGCATGTCCGCCGGGCATGGTTGTAGATTGCCCGAAAGCTCCGAAGCACATGATTGGCAGCGGATGGCGTTTTAGCCATTTCCTGATGGCGACGGACAACCATTGCTTTGCCTATCTCGTCCAGTGGCAGTCGCATCCAGTCCCTGAGATGAAGTTCTATTTGCTGACGTGTTCCACTTTTATGGGTATCAGATCGAAGCTTCGGGCGGGACAGATAGGCTTCCATCGCAGCCTCAAGAGTTGGCGCTCCGATCTGGGCTACCTTCCCTGCCCCCCGGCCCATCTCCAGTGCAAACCCTAGGGCTGTTTGCCGAGCGGCAAGCGCCGAGATGGTGGGGAAACGGCCAAGCAGAATGCGCTTGGTCTGACCACCAACGTCTTTTTGAAAATACCAGGTTTTGGATCGCTTCCCGACGAAGAGCACGAGCCCTTTGATTTCGGCGTCCCAATACTTGTCCGTACCGGCTTTCGCGTGTGGTAGCTTCTTGGCAAACGTCTCTGTGAGCTTCGGCATTCTTTGTCGGCCTTTTGTAGGTAACGGTATGCAAGTCAGTGCTACACCATGCAACCTAGTGACATATAAAAGTCAACAAAAATAAAGACTAAGCTACTCCATGATACTGTATGAAAATCAGAAGCTTTGTTTGGAAAACTGAGGTCTTAACCATTACACAACGCCCGCTCAGCGAAGCCTGAGGTATGCCAACACGAACCGATCGTCAAGTGGATCAATACCCCGAATGGCCCGGAATTTGCTCAAACCCGTCAATCTGCGGCAGTGCGGGCGTTACGGGTTCACTTTAACGACGTTACCATCCCCTGCCCCAGCCGCCCCGGTATCCGCGCGGTGATCCCTGTGGCCTGCGCCATGTGCCACGCCAGAACCTGATTGCTCGACAGGCACGGCTGCCCCGTTTCCCGCTCGATCTGGTCGATGACACCAAGGGTGCGCAGGTTGGTGCAGCTCAGGAAAACCGCCTCGGCCCCGCCGCGCGATGCCAGATCGACGGCTGCCGCGACAATGGACGGGCCATCGATGCGCACGACCTTGGCCTCCTCCGCCTCGTCAAAGCTGCCAAAAACAGGCGTTTCAATGCCTTGGCGCGCCAGCGCATCGCGCAGTTTGGCCGATACTTGTGCGACATAGGGCGACAGCAGCGCCAACCGCGTCACCCCCAGATGCTCGCATGCGGCGATCAGCGCGCTTAGCGGGTTGGTCACATGGGGGCTGCTTTTGCCGGCACGGATCAGCCCGGCCACCCGGTCAGAGCCGATTTCAGCGGCCCCGGAGGTGCACCCGTATCCGATGCTGGAAAAGCGCGCGGCATGGGGCAGCAACCCCGCCGAGCGGGTCAGATGCCCAGCCATTTCGGCCAGCGTCTCGGAGGTGACGGCATCGTCGCTGGGCACGCGGCTGACATAAAACGCGGTTTCCAGCGGCATCATCGCCCGCATGTCCCCTTCAAGGGTTTCATCGGCCTGCAAGACGATCAGCCCCAGAGCCGGATCAAGCGTCGCCACGGACCTGTAGGGATAGCTCATCCGATCACCGTCATTTCCGGCCCCGCACGCGGGCTGATGAAACGGCAGCCGTCTTGGGTGATCACGATGTTTTCCTCGTGCACCATGATCCGGCCGTCAACAGTATCAATCCCCGGCTCAAGCGTCAGGACCATTCCTTCGGCCAGCACAGTCTGGTCGGCCGCGATCAGCGACATGCCTTCGGTCAGTTGCATCCCCAGCCCGTGCCCCAATCGCCCGGCATCCGATCCGCCTGCCCCGCCGGTCACGACTTTGTCCATCGCATGAAACAGGTCTGCGGCCGTTGTGCCCGGGCGGGCAATATCCGCCGCCGCATTCACCGCATCAATCAACCGCGCATGGGCATCGCGCGCGATTGGCGACGCAGGCCCGATGGCGAAATTCCGGTCGTAATCGCAGAAATACCCGTCAAACACCGCGCCCGTATCCAGCATCAACACATCGCCCTGCTCCAAGGGCCTGTCTGCGGCGGGGGAAATCACATCGCCATAGCCGTCGCGATCCGCGCCGCCAGCCAGATAGGGCACCCAATCGGCCCCCTCTTCCAGCAACAACCGTTGAAAGTCGCGAAAGACAGCAGACAGCGCGCGGCCTTGGCCAGCGATTTCGGGCACGCGTCCAAAGGCACGCCCCGCGATGGTGCAGGCGGTTTCAATCTTGGCGATTTCCGCACCGGATTTGACCGCACGCAAACGGGCCGTAATGCCGTTGTCGGGCACGAACTGCCCGAATGTCCCCGACTTGATCCAGCCCCAGTCGGATTGAGGGGTCCGCAGATGGGTTTCAGGGCCAGACGGAATGCCGATGCGCCCTATCCCTGCGATTTCGTTCAACGTGTCCGACAACAGGCTGATCCCGTCATCGGCAGGATCGGGGGCGCGCCATGTGCGGATGTCATCCACCCAGGTCTGCGCCATCAGCGCCGCACCAATGGACGGTATCACCGCAATCGGTTTGCCCGAGGCCGGGATCACCAGATACCACGCCCGCGACGGGCTTTCCCAAAACCGCGTCAGAAACCCGGTGAAATAGCGGATTTCAGCCTCGGTCGTCAGCAGCATCGCAGACAAGTCATGGGCGGCCATCAGCTTTTGCGCCTGCGCAAGGCGCGCCTCATATTCGGCTTGCGCAAATCCACGCATCAGCTTGCAGGCCCTTCGCTTAGTACTGTGAGGATGATGGATGCTGCGGTGATCCCAAGGTCGGCCTTTTGCGCATCCGACAGCGCCAACACCCCCGCGATCCCTGCGGCCCCCGACGGGCTGGACGCCAAGCCTGCAACCATCGCGGTGCCGGCCCCTGCCTGCCCTTCGGCCTCCGAGATCAGGGCAAAGGCATCGGCATCGCGCGCCAGCCCCTTCAGCGCGATCAGCGATGGCATTTTGCAATCCAGCCGGCCCATGTCGCTGACCGGTCCGGCGCTTTCTGTGGGGGCACCTGCCTTGATCGACCCGTGCAATGCCGCGGCGGCATCGGGTTCGACCACGATGATGCACGGGCCATCGCCCCATGCCTGCCGCGCCAAGGCAGCGCATGCTCCGGCCAGACCGCCAACACCCGCTTGCAAGAAAATATGCGTGGGCGCGGCGGGCATCTGGGCAATCGCCTCGGCCATCAAGACCAGATAGCCCTCCATCAGGCGATGCGGGCGTTCGGTGTATCCGGGCCACGAACTGTCCGACAAAAGCGCCCAGCCGTTCGCATCTGCCGCAGCCTGTGCGGCGGCCATGCTATCCTCATAGGTCGCCCCTTGGCGCACCACTTGCGCCCCCTGTTCGGCCAGCCGCGCGGCAAAGCTTTCGGGGACAGTTTCCGAGATATAGACGACAGAGGCCGCGCCAAAGGCATGGGCACCCGCAGCCACGGACATGCCGTGATTGCCAGCGCTGGCCGTGACATAGGTGCGCCCGCGATGGTCGCCGCGTTCCTTGTCGCAAGCAATGACATAGGCAGCACCCAGCGCCTTGAAGCTGCCCAGCCCCATGCGGCCGCGTTCGTCCTTGACCCACAATTCGGCCACCCCTGCCTCGACGGCCAAAGCTTCGGCCTGAACAAGCGGGGTTTCCCCCGCAACAGGGCAGCGTGCGACCAGCGATTGCGCAGCCTGCGCATCCACCGACGGCATGGGAATATCATCAAGGCCGGTAACGGCGGCGGGGCGGGTGATGTGCAAAATATCCATGGCCTACCGAACAAGCCGCGCGGAAATAGGTCAAGGGTAATTGTCCTAAGGCGGGCGTTTACGGGTCACTTGCACAGGGCGTACCGGCGGCGGCCCACAGGTTCAACGCGACGACCATCTCGTCCAGAGTTCCCGGCGGCACGCTGCGCCCGGCACCGGGGTCAAACCCCCAGGCCACAAACGCCGAGGTTTCCAGATGGGTCGCAAGACCATCCATTGCGAAACCGTCATTGGTTTCAGGGTCACGCAATTGCGCACAAAGCGCGTCGCTAGATTTTCCCAGCCACGCCAGCTCAGCCGGGGGCAAGCGCCAGGCGTCGTCGATCATCGGCGGGGCGTGCGGTGTCGCATTGCCGGACTGCGCGCCGATATGGCAGGTCCGGCAGGGCATCGTTTCGGCCCCCACACGGCTTTCGCCGGCCAGAACATGCATACCGTGAACCGCGTCCGCGCCATAGGTCAGGCCGTCCCACATCGGGATACCATCTGCGCCCACATGGCAATTGGTGCAGCGCGGATGCGAGGTGACCGCATAGATATCATCCCACGCGGCCAGACCTTGTGCCTTGGTCGGGGCATCTTGGGCGGCAACAGGTGTCGCCAACAACAGAGCTACTGCAAAGGTTCTCATACAAAATCCACCGATTTGGACAGGGGCAATTCACGGATGCGTTGGCCGGTGGCGGCAAAAATCGCATTCGCCAGTGCAGGTGCAGCGGGCGGAACACCCGGTTCGCCGATGCCCCTGATCTTGTCGCCATTCTCAAGGCCGCGCACCATGATTTCAGGCGTCTGGTACAGGCGCATCCCCTCGTAAGCGTGGTAATTGTCCTGTTGGGCTGCGCCATCGACATAGGTCATCTCGCAGTTCATCGCATGGCCCAGACCAAAGATCACCCCGCCTTGCACCTGCGCCTCAAAGTTCACAGGGTCCAGCACACGGCCCACATCAGCGGCGACGAATACCTTGTCGATGCGAATGCCACGATCCGTGTTCGTGACCTCGACCACCTGGGCCACAGGCACGCCAAAGGCCAGCGTGAAGGCCAGCCCCCGCCCGCGGTTGGGCCCAAGGTCGCTGCCCCAATCCGACATTTCGCCCACGGCCTCGAGCACCTTGCGCGAGGGCGCGTGCCAGCACAGCCGGAGCCGTTCTTCCAGCGGGTCGACGCCAGCGGCATGGCACATCTCGTCCATGAAACTTTCGTGCAGGAACCCGTTGCCCGATGCCCCCACGGACCGCCACGAACTGATCGGCACCATCGCCGGTGTGCGGTATCCCGTCACCCGATAGTTGGGGATCGCGAAGGGCTGGTCCCACGCACCCGCCACAATCGCCACATCGGGGCCGATGGCAGGCTGGCCCAACCGGGCAAGCGACGATTCAGCGACGGATGGCGCTGCAATCGACAGATCAAACGCATCCAGCGCGCCGGATTTCACGGCCCCCCTGCCACGTGCAATGGCCAGCGGGCGGGAAAAATCATGGGTAAAGTCTTCTTCGCGCTGCCAGATCATCTTGATCGGGGTATCACGCAGTTGCAGGGCGATTTCGACGGCCTGGGCAACGTAATCATCCTCGAGCCGGCGACCGAAGCTGCCGCCCGACATCAAGACATGCACATGGATGTTATCCGCATCCAACCCCGTCAGCTTGCCCATGTTGGCCTGCACAAAACGCGGAATCTGCGTGCCCGTCCAGATATCCAGACGGGTCCGGGTCATTTTGACCACGACGCTCATGGGTTCCAACGGGGCGTGGGCCAGATAGGGAATACGGTATTCCGCCTCGATCACATCGGCACCGTCAAGCGCGGCGGTTACATCGCCTTCGTCCTTGAAGCGGCTGTCTTGATGATCGTCGGTCATGGATGCCGCGACGGCGTCAAACTGGTCGGCGGTGTTCCCGATATAGGGTGAAGGCCCCCAGTCGCAGTCGACAGCCTGGGCCGCCTGAAACGCCCGCCACGTGTTATCGGCCACAACGGCAATTCCGCCGGTGATCGGCAAGACGCTGCGCACGCCGCGCATCGCCTGGGCCGCTGCTGCGTCAAAGCCGATGATGCCGCCGCCCATGGCGGGGTTGGTGCGGGTGGTGGCATAGACCATGCCGTCCATCACCATATCGATACCATAGGTCAGGGTGCCGGTTGATTTGGCGACCATATCCGTGCGCTTTTGCGGCTTGGTCAAATAGCGCCACTGCGACGGATCGCGCAAGGCAACATCCTGCACGGGGTCGATGTCTGCGGCAGCTACTGCCAGATCAAGATAGTCGATCTTTGATCCGTCCGGCAGCACAACATGGCCGTTTTCCGTGCTCAGCTGGTCGCGCGGCAGGCCGGTTTGTTTCATCGCGGCGCGGATCAGCGTTTCGCGTGCAACAGCCCCCGCCATGCGCAGACGGTCGTACATATCGGGCACCGTCGAGGAACCGCCGGTAATGTGCAGCCCCATCAGTTTGCCCATCACATCGGCAGCACCGCGCCCCGTGCGCGCCAGCAAGGTATCGGATGTGGCGGCAATCGGCATCGCCTCGGCCCCGACCACACCATTGTAGTAAATCGCACTGGCAGGCCCCGGCGACACGGTCGCTGTTGCGGGGTCGATGTCCAGTTCTTCGGCAATCAGATGCGCCTGCATCGACCATGCGCCCTGCCCCACATCCGCACGCGGCGTGATCAGGGTGATCCCTTGGGCGTCAATCCTGACGTAGGGGGTGATCGCGGTTTCACCTGGCTTGAGATCGGCCAGCAAGGGGTTTTCGCCCTCGCGTTTATAAAGATACGTGCCAAAGGCAACGCCACCCGCGATGGCGGCCGACCCGATCAGGAAACTGCGGCGGGCAATGGTTTTTACGCGTCCCATGTCAGACCCTTCTGAGCTTGATTGCCGCAAGTTTCACCGCGTCGCGAATCCGCGGATAGCTGCCGCAGCGACATAGATTACCACTCATCGCCGCGTCGATCTGAGCGTCGGTGGGTTCCGAATTCATGTCCAGAAAGGATGCGGCCTGCATGATCTGGCCCGCCTGACAATAGCCACATTGCGCGACCTGCAAGTCGATCCATGCCTCTTGGACAGCATGCAGGGCCGAGGGTGTGCCCAGCCCTTCGATGGTGGTGACATCGCCGATCACGTCCCCCGCCGCCAACTGGCACGACCGCACCGCGACCCCGTCCACATGCACCGTACAGGCCCCGCATTGGGCAATGCCGCACCCGTATTTCGGGCCGGTGATCCCCAGTTCGTCCCGCAAGACCCACAAAAGCGGCATGTCGTATTCGACATCAACATCGTGGGTTTCGCCATTTACGGTCAGTTTCATCAGGGGTCTCCCGCGAGCTTAGAGGCGCAAACTTTCACCTGATCCCGACAGGTAGAGTTAAGGCCAGTAGAAGCAAAAGATATCCTCGCGTCAACTTTGCCACCCCGTGCAAATAATAAAAAGCACCGCCCCCAACCGGAAGCGGTGCTTTTGGAACGTCGAAGGCAAGCCTGTTCAGAACTCGACGACCGCGCGGATCGATTTGCCCTGATGCATCAGTTCGAAACCATAGTTGATCTCGTCCAGGGTCAGTTTGTGCGTGATCATCGGGTCGATCTCGATTTTGCCGTTCATGTACCAGTCAACGATCTTTGGCACGTCGGTGCGCCCCTTGGCCCCGCCAAATGCAGTGCCGCGCCAGACGCGGCCTGTGACCAGTTGAAACGGGCGGGTCGAGATTTCGGCACCCGCAGGGGCCACACCGATGATGATGCTTTCGCCCCAGCCTTTATGCGCGGCCTCGAGCGCCTGACGCATGACCTTGGTGTTGCCGGTGGCGTCGAATGTGTAATCGGCACCGCCTTTGGTCAGTTCGACCAGATGGGCCACCAGGTCGCCTTCGACCTTGGACGGGTTCACAAAATCGGTCATGCCGAAATAACGACCGGTTTCTTCCTTGTCGTCATTCAGATCGACGCCAACGATCTGGTCTGCACCGGCAAGGCGCAGGCCCTGAATCACGTTCAACCCGATGCCGCCCAGACCGAAGACAACGCAGCGCGCCCCGATTTCGACCTTGGCCGTGTTGATCACCGCGCCAATGCCGGTGGTGACGCCGCACCCGATGTAGCAGATTTTATCAAACGGCGCGTCCTTGCGGACCTTGGCCAGCGCGATTTCAGGAATGACCGTGTGGTTGGCGAAGGTCGAGCAGCCCATGTAGTGGTGGATCGGCGTGCCATCCAGCATCGAAAACCGCGTTGTGCCATCGGGCAGCAGGCCCTGGCCCTGGGTGACGCGGATTGCCTGACACAGGTTGGTTTTGCCCGACAGGCAATATTCGCATTCACGGCATTCGGGTGTGTAGAGCGGGATCACGTGGTCGCCGACTTCGAGCGTGGTCACACCTTCGCCGATTTCGAGCACAACGCCCGCGCCCTCGTGGCCGAGGATGGCGGGAAAGATTCCTTCGGGATCGTCGCCCGAGCGGGTGAATTCATCGGTGTGGCACAGGCCGGTGGCCTTGATCTCGATCAGGACTTCGCCCTTGCGGGGGCCTTCGAGGTTGACCTCCATGATTTCAAGCGGTTTGCCTGCGGCAACGGCGACGGCGGCGCGGGTTCTCATCATCGGGTCCATCCTTTTTCTATTTGTCGCAAGAGGCCGAATTTGGGCGTTCTTGTCAAGTAACGAGCGGGGGGTCGGGGGCCAGCCCCCGTGGCCGCGATGCGGCCCCTCCCCCGGGATTTAGGACCATTTGGAATAAAGACAAACCTATTGTGCCTGATATGTAATGCGGCCGTTGCAGATGGTCAGTTGTGCAGATGCCTCGGTGATTTGGGCCGGAGCCAGACGCGTCAGATCGTGGGACAATAGGACGACATCTGCCAGCATGCCGGGGGCGATCCGCCCTTTTTGATGGTCGCGGAATTCGACCCATGCGTTGTCGCGGGTGTAGCTGGCAAGGGTTTGCATCAGGCTTTGGGTTTGGTCCACCCAGTCGGGGCCCAGATCCAGCGGGGCAATGGCCGCTTTGATGTTGGTCATGACATCGACCCCGATGACCGGCCAGTCGGTGCTGAAGATTACCGCTGCGCCGCTGTCGCGCAGTTGGGTCCAGGGGTAGGCATGGGGGATCTGATGGGGGTGAAGATATTTGCCCACACCACCGGCGGGGAAAATCCCGCCGAAAGGCGCATGGCCCGGCTGGATCGAGGCCACGGCACCAAGGCTGGCAAGGCGGGGGATATCATCGGGGTGCATCGTTTCCAGATGTTCGATCCGGTGGCGACTGTCGCGCGCGCCATTGGTTTCCCGCGCCGTCTGATAGGCATCAAGGGTCCGCCGCACGCCGGCGTCGCCAATGGCATGCACGGCGATTTGCAGCCCCATGGCATCAATGGCGGTACAGGCCGCGTTAAAATGGTCGGCGCTAAAGACCGGATCGCCGTAGGTGTCTGTGGTATCGGGATAGGGCTGCAGCATCAGCGCGGTGCGCCCTTCGATGACGCCATCGACGAACATCTTGACCGTGCCGGAATAGACCATGTCGCCGGTGTAGGTTCTGGCCATGGTCGCGGCCTCGGAAAGGCGGTCCAGCGGGTCTTCGGGCCGAAGATGGAACGGCACAGAGATACGGCAGAGCAATGTGCCTTCGGTCTCCATCTCGGAGAGCAGTTCGAGTTGGTAGAAGTTCCCGTCCATGCATTGCAGGCCTGTGATGCCCTGGGCCGCGCAATGGTGCATGCCGCGGGCAAGTGCAGCTTTGTCCCTGGCACGGTCGGTGGCGTTCGGCGTTGGCACCGGGTCCTTGCCCGAGATGAGCCCCGCCAGATCGCGCCCGCCATGGCGCGTCAGGGCAAGCACCGCCGCATAGGCACCGGGTTCGCGCAATTCGCCGGTCGCCAGACCATCATCGCCCATGACGATGTCGCAGCCCGCTGCCGTTTCGCCCCCGTGCAGGATGCCCGCCCGTTCCAGCGCTGCCGTATTCGCCCAGACCGTGTGGTGATCAGGTGCGAACATGGCAAAGGGCCGGTCGGGGCAGACGCTGTCCAATTCCTGGCGGGTCGGGGTTTTGTCGGCATGTAAGATCGCATAATCCGCCTGCACCGCAAACAGGATCGCATCATCGGGGGTTTCGTCAGAATAAGGCGCGACAGCCGCCTTGAGCGCGGCAAGCCCCGTGACCCCGTGCAAATCCAGATAGCCCAGTTCGACCGATCCGCAGAACAGATGCACATGGCTGTCGATAAAGCCCGGCATGACGGTGGCCTGGCCTGCGTCGATGATGCGCGTGTCAGGCCCCGCCAGCACACGCATTTGCGCGTCCGATCCGATGGCTGCGATTTTTTCGCCGCGGATCGCAAGGGCGCTCGCCCCTTCGGTCGCGGGGTCAAACGTGATCAGGGAACCGTTTACGATAATAATGTCGGCGGGCAAATCCATGGGGCGCGGTCTTTCATCAAGGCGGGACGTTCAGCCAAGCTAGTCGCAAGCCGGCACAAACCGCAAGATACGGCGTGGCTAAGGGGCTGTCGCATGTTGCAAAGCGTCGATCATCGCCGCAATTTCAGCGCTTTCGGGCAGGTTATCGCGCAGGCTGATGCCCACCGGTCCCGCCATCATCGGCGCATTCAAGGGGACAGCGCGCAGGCTGCCGTTCGCCAGCTCATGGGCGACCACCCCCCGCGAGATGAACCAGATCGCATCCGTCCGGAGCAAGACCTCGCGGCCAAAGGCAAGGGAGACGGTTTCGAACGCGGGGGCCAGTTCATCCTGACCGATGCTGCGCAAATAGGCCCTGACCAGCGGGCCGATCACGGCACCGGGGGGCGGCAGGATCAGGGGAAAACGGCCTAGGGCACCTGCATCGAAGTGATCCGCACAAGGGTGGCTGGCGCGGACAACGGCCACCACGTCTTCGGTGTAAAGCTGGCGAAAACTCAGACCCTCCATCTTGGCCGCCTCGGCCATGCGGCCCACGACCAGATCCAGACGCCCCTCGCGCAGTTGCGACAGCAGCAGCCAGTTCGGGCCGGTGGACACCCGCACCAGACATTGCGGCTGCGTGGCGCGAAACCGGATCGCGGCGCGGGGCACAAGTTGGGTGGCCGCCGTGGGCAATGCGCCAATCGCCAGCCGTGTCTGCCCCTGCCCGATCCCCTGCCGTGTAGCGCGCAGCAGCGTCGTCATGGCCGATCCGGCAAGTTTCTGAAACTCCTGCCCTGCCTTGTTCAGCCTCAGTTGCCGCGCGACGCGGTCAAACAGCTGCTGGCCGATGATATCCTCAAGCTCGCGCAGGGTTTTGGAAACGGCAGGCTGGCTGACGCCCAACTGATCCGCCGCCGCCACAATGGACCCCGCCTGGGCGATGTCGAGAAACGTGGAGATGTGGCGCAAGCGCAGGCGGGGGTCCAAATTCATAACCTTAGGGTTATATATTTTGGCATGTTTCTCAATATCTTTCGACGAAACGTTATGTCAAAACTGCAATTATTCCAAAGGGAGCGCAGGATGTCAGATAGATACGAGACCGGAATGAAGACCCGCCGCAAGGTGTTGGGCGACGCGCATGTCGACAGGGCCGAAGCCGCGAAGACCGGATTCGACCAACCTTTCCAAACGCTTATCACAGAAGGCGCTTGGGGTACGGTGTGGTCCAGCGACAATATCACCCATCGCGAACGGTCGATGCTGACGCTGGCCCTGCTGGCAGCAACCGGCAATTTCGAGGAAATCCCCATGCATATCCGCGCCACCGCCAACACCGGTGCCAGCAAAACCGATGTGATGGAAGCCTTTCAACATGTGGCCATCTATGCGGGGGTGCCAAAGGCAAACCATGCGCTTAAGCTGGCCAAAGAAACCTACAAGGAAATGGGAGTGGACCTATGACCGATCAGAATGGTGCGTTCTTTCACCGCGACCGCAACTGGCAGCCGCCGGCCTTTACGCCGACCTACAAGACATCCGTCGTGCGGTCGCCGCAAAAGGCGCTGATTTCGATGAACACAACGCTCAGCGAACAGACCGGGCCTGTGTTCGGTCACAACATGCTGGGCGCGTTGGATAATGACCTGATCCTGAATTACGCCGCCGAAGGCGAGATGGCGATTGGTGAGCGGATCATCGTGCATGGCCGCGTGCTGGACCAGAACGGTCGCGGCATCCCCGGTGTGTTGCTGGAATTCTGGCAGGCCAATGCAGGCGGGCGCTATCGCCACAAGAAAGAGGGCTATCTGGCCCCGCTGGACCCCAACTTTGGCGGTTGCGGGCGCACGGTGACTGATGAAAACGGCGGTTACAGTTTCCGCACGATCAAGCCCGGTGCCTATCCCTGGCCCAACCGCACGAATGACTGGCGTCCGGCGCATATCCACTTTTCCCTGTTCGGCAGCGGCTTTGCCCAACGTCTGATCACCCAGATGTATTTCGAGGGCGACCCCCTGATCTGGAAATGCCCGATCATCGAGACGATCCCGTCGCGCGAAGCGATCGAGCAGCTGATTGCGCCGCTGGATATGGAAAACACTGTTCCCATGGATGCACGGGCCTATAAATTTGATATGGTCCTGCGTGGTCGCCGGTCGACCCTGTTCGAAAACCGCAAGGAGGGCAATTGATGCAAGAGCTGAAACACCTCAAGGAAAGCCCGTCGCAAACGGCAGGTCCCTATGTGCACATCGGCTGCGTGCCGAATTTCTGCGACATCAAGGGCGTCTATCCCAATGATCTGGGCGACACGATGGTCAACGCCGATACACGTGGTGAGCGGATCACCGTCAAGGGCACCGTGTTTGACGGTACCGGTACCCCGCTCAAGGATGCATTGGTCGAGATCTGGCAGGCCGATGCGGACGGCATTTACCCCAACAACGACCCCCGCGGGCCGGCTGACCCGAACTTTACCGGCTGGGGCCGCAAGGCGGGCGATTACGACACCGGCGAATGGGCCTTCGAGACGATCCGCCCCGGTGCGGCACCGTTTCCGGACGGGCGCATGATGGCCCCGCATATCACCTTCTGGATCGTGGCACGTGGCATCAATATTGGCCTGCAAACCCGCATGTATTTCCCCGATGCCGACAACAGCGCCGACCCGCTGCTGATGCGCATCGAACATCAAAACCGCGTCCCGACCCTGATCGCGGAGAAAGAGGCCAATGGCGTCTATCGGTTTGATATCCATCTTCAGGGCGAGAAAGAAACGGTGTTCCTAGATGTCTGATCCTTGTATCCTTTGCGTTGCCATCACCGGCAGCGTTCCCACCAAAGCCGCCAACCCGAACGTGCCGATTTCGATCGCTGAACAGGTCGAAAGCACCCACGAGGCGTTCGAGGCCGGGGCCAGCATTTGCCATGCCCATGTGCGCAACGATGATGAAACGCCCTCGTCGGACCCTGAAAAATTTGCCCGCCTCAAGGAAGGTCTGGAAAAGCATTGCCCCGGCATGATCATCCAGTTCTCGACCGGTGGCCGTTCCGGTGCGGGCAAGACCCGTGGCGGTATGCTGTCGCTGCGCCCTGATATGGCGTCGCTGTCGGTGGGGTCGAACAACTTTCCGACCCGCGTCTACGAGAACCCGCCGGATCTGGTTGACTGGCTTGCCTCCGAAATGCGCACCTACGAAGTCGTGCCCGAAGTCGAAGCCTTTGACCTCAGCCACATCCTGCAAGCCATCCAGCTTCACAAAGCCGGCAAGCTTTACGGGCGGCTTTATGTGCAATTCGTCATGGGCGTAAAAAACGCGATGCCAGCCGACAAGGTCGTGTTCGATTTCTATGTTGAACAGCTCAAGGCGCGTGCGCCTGATGCGGCATGGTGTGCGGCAGGGATCGGCCCGAACCAGATCGTTGTGAACGAATGGGCGATTGCGGCCGGCGGCCATACCCGCGCAGGGTTGGAAGATAACGTGCGCCTTGACCGAGACACCTTGGCCCCGTCGAATGCCGCGCTGATCAAACGTGCCGCCGACCTGTGCGAGAAATACGAACGCCCCGTCGCCACATGGCAACAGGCCCGCGAAATCTTGGGCCTGCGCAGCGTCACCGTCTAAGAAACCGGCCTGCCCGCTGCGTCAGTTCAGACGCACGGGCAGGTTCAACGGCCCCCGAAAACCGAAACCGGACCAGACCACGCTTGCCGGGTCCACCAGTTCCATATTCGGGAAACGTTCAAACAGCATTGGCAGCAGCACCTTGCCCACCGTGTGCCGCGAGATGTGTATGCCCATGCAGTGATGCGGCCCGTTGCCAAAGGACTGATGCGCCGATGCATTCCTGAACGCGTTATACAGGTGCCCGTCCTCGAAGACCTCTTCGTCGTGGTTGGCCGAGGCCTGCGATGTCATCACCACATCACCTTTGGGAATGGTGAAACCCCTGATTTCCGTATCTTCAAGTGCGACCCGAGAGCTGACCTGAATGGGGGCCACCCAGCGAACACCCTCTTCGAATGCATCGCTCCAAAGCTCTTTGGCTTTCACCTCTTCCAACTGGTCGGGGTTGGTCAGCAACCCGTAAAGGATAGTGAGCAGCGCATCGCGGGGCTCGTTGATCCCGCCGCCGATCGCGATTTTGATGTTCGATATGATCTGGCTCATCTCGATGGGATCGTCTGCATTCACCATCACCGACAGCGCCGATTGGTCAGGGTCGGCCCTGAGGCGATCCACCATGCGCGCGATTTCGGCGTTCATCTCGATATTGGCGGCGGCGACCCGTTCAAACGGCTCGTCCGCCCAGCCAAAGTTGCCCGCCCCGTCAATCAACGCCTGCGACCAATGCTGCATGTCTGCGTCGGATGCGTCGGGCATCCCCAGAATTTCGGCCAGAATACGGGCGGCCAAGGGGCCGGCCAGCATCGGGAACAGATCAATCACCTCGTCGCGGGGCAGACGGTCCAGATAATCGCTGGCGTGGCGTTCGTACGAAGGCACCCAGATCGACTTGATGTTGCGGGCCGAAAACGTCGGCACCATCGCCATGCGTTCACGCAAATGCGCCTCGCCATCCTTGCGCATTAAGGTATGCGCCTCGAACGCCTTTTCCATCGGGGTGTTGGGATCATTGGTGCTGAACAGCGCGGGGTTGCCTTTGACAGCGCGGGTATCTGCGGCCTTGGTCAGCAACGTCCGCCCCAAGGATTTCACCCGCAAAACAGGGCTTTGCGACCGCAAGCGCGCATATATCGGATACGGGTCACGTGTCAGCTCGGCAATCGTGATTGCCTCGTCCAGCGGTGCTAATGGCATTTGTCCCCCTCCCAAGGTCATGAACAGATAAGTGTTCTATACCCGAACAATAAGAGGCAGAAAAATTTAAAGCAACGCAGTTTCCTACAGAAAAATCTCGTCGAATTCCATTTCGAAATCCGTCTCGAGCGCCTGCACCGCCGCGTCCACTTCGGCGGCTGTGGGGTTCACCCAATCCGCTTTTGAAATCAGGCCCGCGTCTTTCAACGCCTGTGCCGTTTTCTCAAAGTCGATCAGGGAATAGACTTCGTTATACTGGATCTTCTCGTTTTTGCGGAACCAAAAGCGGGTGCATGCATCCACCACATCAGGGGTCACGCCAGCGAACCATTTCAGCTGAAGCTGGAAGTCTTCAAAGATCGTGCCGGGGCGGCGCAACAGAATGCCGATCTTGCAGGTCGGCCCCACAACAAAAGCCGCCAGATGCAGCGCCGAATTATCGGTGGAAACGATCATCGACGCGCCTTTGTAATAGGACAGTTGGGTTGCCAGATCATGCTGCTGGGGGTGAAAGATCGTATAGCCCTCGGCCTCCATCTTGGCCTCGATATAGTCCTCAAACAGGAACCGCCCGCGTTTGCGAAACAGTTCGCTGCGCGAGATATAGATTTTATCCGGTCCCGCCGGTTTGATCCTTTGGCGCAAGCGGCGGTCGGTAAAGGCGCGAAATTCTGGGCTGCCCGACATCAGATCATTCACGCCAAACGCCTGCGGTGCGATGACCAGACGCTCAACGCGGGTGGGTTTGTTGAAGGCGGTCAGGCGGGGCATGTCGCCCAACTGATCGCTGATCAACTGGACCATGCCAAGGCTGCGTTCGGGCCATGTGATCGCATTCTTGGGGATGAATGCCACCGCATCGATGGGGTCTTTGAATTCATCCACCGCCCAGAGCCGCGCCAGAGATTCACACAAGGCGTGGCCAAAATGGCCGTAAGACAGCCCCGCATAAAGCATGGTGCCCGCCACCTCGCGGTCGACCTCGGTCTCGGGGGGCAAATCGGGTTCTACGGTCGTGGGTCTGCGGCTTGACCGCCAGGTCATTGCATCGACACAAAACTTTCCATCCGCGTCGAAGACCCCGGCAGGGCGGGCCATCTTGCGGCGCTTGCCCTCGCCCCACGGTACGATCAGCGCATTCTCGACCACTCGGATTTCGCCCGCCAAGGGGGTCTCTGGGTCGAACTTAAGCGCCATGTCTGTCTCCAACTGGGTCGTGGGGGCCTGTTCAGCCTTGGCTGATCTGGGATTTCAGTTTCTTGACGGACACCGGCCCGTCAATGCGGATAAAGGACACACCGAGCCGGATATCAGCGCGGTCGTTGCCCGTGACCGTTACCTCCGGCTCTGATGGCCAGGCGGAGAGGTCCAGTTTGTAGTCGTCGTTCCAGCCGCTGATCATGGTCACGCCGCCATAAGCCACATGAAAGACCGCAGCGCCTTCGCCCGGTTCAATCGTGTTCTGACCGCTGCCGACATAGATGTGATCATCGCCCCCCGCCGAACGCACGATATTGCGCCCCGGTCCGGTGTGGATTTCCGACCCGCCAATCCCGTCGCTGATGTCGTCATTGCCCGGACCGCCGTAAATCTTGCTGCTCCCCTCGCCGCCGCGAATGACATCGTCGCCCGCGCCGCCGTCGAGGATATCGCGACCGTTGCCGCCATAGAGCGTGTCATTGCCAGCCCCACCATAAAAGATATGCACGTCCTTGCCGCGCCCCGATTTGGCGATCAGCATGTCGTTGCCCGCGCCGCCGTAAAACGTGGCCCCTGCGTATTTCGCGCCGATCATCACATCGGCCCCGCGGCTGCCCTGCACGTTGACGGCAACCCGTTCCGAGGTCTCGAAATTCATCGGCGTGTCGGGGTGGGCCACAATGGCGATTTCCTTGCCTTCGCTGGCGTTTTGCTCCTTGCGGGATACGACCGTGGCGATGCGGATATTCTCGATATAGGCGGGCATGTGCAGCACGTAATCATCCGGCCCCGCCATGTACCACAGCGTGTCATTGCCGCCGTCTTCGTCTTCGGTGATTTTTTCGGCATTGGCCCCGTAGGCCCAGTAATCATTATCGGCATTGCCGCCTGCCAGCACCACGGACCCGTCCAGCGCCATCATCGCATTGACCCCGCGCTGAGGGTTTTCAAACCCGCGCAGGTCAAGCCCCAGTTCCAGCGCATTGTCCACCATCGTGGCGCGCAATTCATCCAAGGGTGCCTCGGTCACGATATTCGTCGTCTCGCCGGGATCGGCGATCAGGTCATAGATATGTTCTTCGCCATTAGGGTAGCGGAAATAGCGGTAGCGGCTAAGCTCGGGTTCGGAAGACCGGACCGACAATGTGCCAAAAACCGATGTGACAGGCGATTTGCCGGCGTTGTACTGGCCAAAGCTGTCATCGACCAGGGGCAGCAGGCTTTGCCCCGAGGTCCAGTTGGGCCGATAGGGCAACCCCGCCAGATCCATGATCGTTTTGGGCACGTTGTGCAACGACACGGGCAGGTCGACCACGCGCCCCTGTTCCATCCGCGCGTTCCAGATGCCAAGCGGGACGTGGGCCGCACTGTCCCACTGGCTCATCTTGTGGAAACTGTCATGGGTGCCAAGGTTGAAACCATTGTCCGACAGCAAAACCACAGTGGTGTTCTGGCCCAGTTCGGACGCGCGCAATGCCTCCATGAACCGGCCGATTTCGGCATCCACATGGCTGATCGCCGCGAAATAGGCGCGGACCACCTGACGCCACGCCTGATCGCCCGCCTTTTCCGGCGTCCAAGGACCGTTGGCGATATAGGCGGCCTCGTAGACGGCCATGCCCTCTTGGGGGCCGAAATAATCCTCGGGCGCGGCGGTGGTGGGCCAGCTGATCTTATCGACGTCATATTGCTGATAAAAACGGTCGGGGCATTGCAGGTTGTAATGCGGATGTTTGAAGCCAAGCTGGATCAGGTGACGCCGCTTGGGGTCGGCGCGGCCCAGATAGTCGATGGCATTTTGCGCGACCATATTGTCATAGAACTTGCCGTCCTGACTGCCGTCGTCGTTGGGGTGGTTGATCCCCGCGATCCCCGGCCCCTTATCAAGGTATTTTTTGACGTTGCTGCGCTTGCCAGCGTCCTTTGCCTCGGGCTGTTCATGAAACAGGATGCGGGCGTATTCCTCGGGCATGGGTTTGTAGTTGCTGTCGACCTTGCCGGTCGTGAAGGTGCGAAACCCTGCGCGGCGCAGATCGAATTGCCAGCCCGTCGTGGGCGGCAGGATATCGCGCCAGAACCGGTTGAGATCGACCAGACCGGTGCGGAATGGCGACAGGCCGGTGGCCAGTTCGGCACGGCACGGCGCACAAAGCGGCACGGTGGCATAGGCATTGGCAAAGCGCGTGCCCTCGGCCATGAAACGGTCGATATTGGGGGTGCTGATCGTCAGGCCAAACGCGTTGCGCCAGGTGAAAATGTCGATCATGTCATCGATCCAGATGACGCAGATGTTGTCGCCCCCGGCAGTCTGTTTGGTAAAGCTCATGACGCGTCCCCTTGGGCTTCGGCAAAGCGGCAGGCTTGGGTGATCTTATCCAGCGCATCGGGCGTGGTGCCAGCCGTATCAAGCCAGAACAGCACGTCATGGATCACCGAACTGCCGAGCGTTTTCAAGATGCCCTTGCGGTGCGATCTGCACCCGATGAACAGATCACTGGGGCCCGCAAGCGCAGTGGCAAGGACCGCGCTGGCATCGGGGCTGGACTGCGGCGCAGGAAATTTCGTGCCGGTTTTCGCCGCCGTCAAACTCAGCTTGCCGTGATCATAGCCCGCCAGAACCCATATATCAGGTCCGGGCGCGGGCATTGTCACCTCGACCGATCCGGCATCATCGCGCCATTCCAGCATCCCGTCTTTTTCCGACAGGAACAGGTAATTGCCACCGCCCGACGGGTTCAGCGTAATGATCGTGCGGGCCTGACCTTCGGGGGATTTCAGGCGGATGGCGCAGCAGAACTGCTCCGCCTCGACCAAGGCCGCATCCACCACAAAGCCGCCATTCACCTCGCGGATATAGGCGACACCACCGGACGGGGTCAGACGGGCGTGGCCGTCATTCGGTTCGGCCGTGCGCGCGGCAATGCCAAGGCCGTTTTCAGGGGCCCAATGCGCAATTGCGCCACCGGAACCCAAGGTCATGGCGCTGGCATGGCCGCGATACCAGATCGCGTCGGCGTCATTGGGGTGCAGCATCGCGGCGGCTTTTGGCACATCGGGCGCGGGGGCGTCGCACAAGATCACCGCATCGGGCAGATCGATATCCACGAACAGGGGGGCAAATTTATCCATCAATGCACCGGCAAGGCTGCGGGCAACGCCCAACGATACAGGGTCTGGCCGGTCGCACTTTGCAGTTTGAAACTATCGCGCAAGGCCCCGCGATTGGCAGGCATACCATCATCAGAGGCCGGATGCCCCAACGCATAGCACAGGGTCAGATCCTTGCCCTTTGGCGGTCTGTCGCAGGTAATCAGCAGGTCGTTGCGGTCTTTTGGGTCTACGCGCACATCCACGATCCTGGCCCCTTTTTCATCCCCCTCAAAGCGGAACCCGCAAGCATCACCTGCGTTCAGCGGATCGTCTTTATCAAGGATAAACGGGCCGTCCGCCTCGCCCCGGCAACGGATCACCTTGTTGTCGTTTTCGCGTTCCGCCAGCAGCAGCACCGGACAGGCCCAAGGCGCATCGCTGTTGCGGGCCTCGATGGCGCAGCTTTCCATCTCGGCCATCTGAACGCGGGCGTCGGGCGTTGCGCGGCCAAAGGGATCGAGGGCAAACATATAGCCGGGGGCGGCAAAGACATGGTCGTGATCGCCCTTGTTCCACGCCAGATCCCATTGCGCGCGCAAGACGGGGCTGTCTGACATATCCGCCGTACCCGCATCAAAGATCGCGGTGAACAGGGGTTTGCGCAGGCCGTGATCTGCAAACAGATCGGTGATCTGGTGCATGATCGCATGCATGCCGCGCGTCCAGTCCGGCCCGCTGCTCAGCACGTCTTCGAGGGTGTAATCAAGCCCGACCGACAGAACCTTGGCGGGTTTGCCCAGTGACAGCGCCGCCGCACACAGGTTCTGCACCGTCTGGCGCAAGTTGTTGAACGCCGCGCCCTGCGACAAGGCGGCGATGCTGGCAGAGCTGTCGGTTTCCGAGCGCGCATAGATCAACGGCAAGGCGCGGTGACCGGCTTGCCGCCGACGCAGGATCTCGTCGGCGATCAAGGTGTCGCGTGTCTGTTCGGTCAGCTTTTGGATGACATCCGTGGCGTCGTTTTCCTGGGTGCCAGATGCCCCCGCCGGCCCCAGATCATCACCCGTGGTGACCACATGATAGGGAAAAGACAGCGGCGCGTTCGCGGTGACCGCCCGCCGCGTGCCGCCAAAGGACAGCAGCCCGTAAACCGCCCCTGCCGTGTCCGCGATGATATCCGGCGCGCTGGCATCGTCAGACACCTGAACACGGCGGCGGAACTGGCGCGGGCCTTGGGCACCGGGCAAATTGGCGCTGAAGATATACCAGCCGCCGCGCTGGCGCAGGTTCCACGCATCGACATCCCCCAGAACCGCGGGGTCAACTGCGGCCTCGGCCCTGCCTGCGGGCAGTCGTTTCGCGATATCCCGGATCACGCTATCGGACAGGTTCATGCGCAGGCCGGTTTCGTCAAAGCCGATGACATCGCCGTTTTTCGCCTTCAAAAGGACGCCGCGTTTCTTGGCCCCGTGGTCTTGCATCTCGTTTACGTTCCTCGACGGATCATCATTGGTTTCAGGTATGGCATGAACCCTTGGCGTTCTAAAGTGTTGATGCGCTATTCATACAGCGGGTCCCATTTCTTGAGCAGGCGGTGAAAGCCTTTCTCGCGGGCGATGTCATAAAACATACGCGCTGCAGGGCGCTTTTTGTCATGCAACGCAACGCCCATCTTGCGGATATATCTGAACCCGTCACGGCGACCGGCGCGGTAGGCGTTGCGCATATCGCGGGGGGTACTGTCGCCGCGCAGGAAATTGAACAGGGCCGCCGACTGGCCCATCCCGACGATAGACTGAATGCCCGCATGCCCAGCGCCATGCAGCAAAACGCGGGAATATTGCGCCGGTTTCGGCAACCGCACTTCGTGTTTTTTGTCTTGCCCGTGCATCGGGTCGACCATCACGGTATAGGCCCGCTTGTCATCCATATGCGCAGCCAGATCATGCCGCCAGCCGTCCATCTTGGCCCATTGTTCACCATAGCGCCGCTCGAACCTGACCACATCGGGATCGATCGAGCTTTGCGGGGAGACGGCGATAGCGCGGCTTGCATTCAGGGCCTGCGCCCCCAGCAATGCGCCATATCCCCCCATGCTGAAGCCGTAGGCGGTCAGCTGTGGCGTCGCACCGAAATAGGCCCGACATGCCCGCATAGCGTCAAAGAATTCGTCGTGCTGGTGCCAGTCTTCGTCGCGGTGAAAGACACAGACATGGGCCATGCCGCGTTTGGTAAAGGACTTGGTGCCCCAGCCCCCTTCGCCGGAGAGGAACGGATAATCAAAGGGCGGAAAGGCGACCAATATGCGCGCAGGATCGGCAGGGCCGGTATATTCCAACCGCAAACGCGCACCGTCATAGATGACCACGCGGCTGTTCCAACCGTCCGGCACTGCCGGTGCTTGTGCCCCGGTCTCAGTCATCCGCCAAAAGCTTCTCCGGATCGATCTTGTCGAAGCGACGTTCGCCGACATGTTGTTCCAGCATGTTTTTGGCTTTGCGCAGCATGTCGACTTCCTTGAGCACCTTCATATTGCGGTAGTGGATCATCTTGATGTCCATATCCTCGGGCAAGGGTTTGCCGCGCAACTGGCCGCCCAGAATGTAATGTTGTTCTTCGGGCAGGATGTTCCAATCCAGACCGGCCGCACGGATCGCCAAGGGCAGGCTCATCTGATCCAGATAGGGGCGTTTCTTGATCAGATCGACCTGATCAATGATCTGCGCCAGCCGCATCCAGACATCTACGAACGTTTCGCCCTTGTCCGTCACCGGACCTTCGGGGAAAACGATCAGACCCGCGTTGAAATAGGGCATCAGCTTTTTACGGCGCTGGCGTGACAGCCAGATGCGTTCTTCGGGCAGTGGCATGTCGCAGGCGTCATAGATCTGCTGCCAGATGTCCTGACCGGACCACATCATCGACGTCGCAGGGGCCACCGACACATGGCCCTGTTTGATCATCTTGTCGGATGTGTTGGGCGCGATGAACAGCATGTCGCTGTCCATGAAGGCCGAATAAGGCGTGCGGCGCGGCTGCATCGCGGCGACCATTTTATTGCCATGCGGATAAGGCGGGTCAAACACCCCCGCGGTTTCAATAGGGCGCACATCCACGTTCAGCTTTTTGTAGATCGCCAAAGCGTAAGGGTCCATGTCACCGATGGTTTCGGCGGGGCAATAGCCGATCAGGTCAACATCTTCTTCGAAATGGGTCCGGATGGAGGCCGCCAGATAGCAGCCCATATCCTGATATTTCGGCGGATCAACGACAAAGAAGATCGAAAGGTTCGGGGTGCTCATTCTGGGTGCCTTTTCGGGGATGGGTTTGGCATCACTGTACATGGGTGCGCGGCACGGGCAGCAGATCGGCCCCGTAGATCAGCCATGCGCGATCTTGGATTTTGCGGATGTCTTGCGCGGTTTCGACGCGGTTTTGGAAGGGGCTGCTTTGCGCGCAGGGCGCTTGGCCTTTGCGCCGCTGGCCGTCTTGGAGGATTTCGGCTTGGCGGTCTTTTTTGCTGGATTTTCAAGGCCCAAGCGGCTGCGCATCCCGTCGATGACGCCGACCGCAATTTTCTGGCGCAACTCGGGGTCCGCCAGAAACTTGCAAACGTCGGCGGCGCGCCGGGTCATGTCCTGACAGTCGTCTTGATGTGCATCACACCATGCCAGACGTTTTTCGACATCGCCGTGGTTTTTGCGAATGGGAATGTAATGTTCCCAAGGCTTGAAATGATGGGTCGCAAAGGTTTCGAACGGGCAATCGACGACCAAGGCGACGCTGCCGGAATTCAGCGACCAATACAGGCTTGAGCCCACATCATTGCCCGGCAACACGGCGATATATTTATAGGTCTGGAAATCCTCGCGCGGGATGCGGGGGCGCTCGAAATCGGCCAGAAACGGTTCTTGCTCAAGCACGAACCCGTCAGAGTTTGTGTACCCCAGATCAAAGCGCGGATTGTCGATATAGCGGTGCAGAAAATTGAACCGCTGCATGGATTTCAGCACATGGAGCGTTTCCTCGCGGCTGAATTCACCGCTTTTGTATTTGCGCAAAAGCGGGTGCATGCGGATCATTTCACCGCGGTTTCTTTCCCCCAAGCGGCCCCGGTTTCCCGGCCCGCCGCGCCAGACAACGCGGTCGAATTTATCGGCCCAATCCACGCGGGCGGGGTCAAGATTGCCCAGAAATTCAGGGCTGTCGATGTCATGATAATCGGGCAACGGCCACAACACATGCCCCTCGGGGCGGTCGCGCAAACGGTTGAAATTGATCAAAGCGGCGGCGCGGCCCTGATCGTCAACCACGGTGCGGTTGCGATGGTCCTGCATATCCAGCAGGAAATCAAAGTCAGCGCCCGCGTTCAGCACGCTTTGCAAGGCACCTGTGGTCTTGTTGGTGTTGGAATGGCGTTTGTGATCAACGTGCCAGGGGCGATCCGCATCCGTGGACGGCTTCCAATCGTTCAGGTCCTTTGGGACTTGATTGCCATGATCCCACGACAAGGTCATCCCGCTGGAGGCCCGCGCAACGAATGCGACCACGTCCGGATCTGATGACAGGTCAAAATCTGAATGCGCGCCCAATTGATGCGCGATTGATCTTTCGACAAAATCTTTTGACGTAATCATAAGGTCGCTCAATGCTCAGGAAGACAGGCGATTATATGTTTTGTTGCTTGTCTATTATTGATCAAACTATACCCTGCGTCAGGCGATTGAGGCAACCCTTATGACGGGGCGGCCATCCCCCTGCGCGCAACAGCAACGATCAAGCGAGATTTCCATGGCCATCGGCAACGAAAAAACATTGATGCTGACGGTGATGCGCAACGAGGGGCCGTATATCCTGGAGTGGATCGCCCATCACTTTGCGCTTGGCATTGATGACCTGCTGATTTTCACCAATTTTTGCACGGATAACACCGACAAGATTTTGGACCGGATCGAGGTGCTTTGGCCGCACCGGGTCAAGCACCAGCCGAACCCCAAGGTGATGTTCCCAAAGCAAGGCATGTGGCACATTATGGCGCTGCGCTATGCGGGGCATTTCGGGCGGTATCAGGCGGCGGACTGGCTTTATGTCACTGATGCCGACGAATTTCTGAACCTGCGCAATGACGCCGGAACGCTGGACGGATTTTTCGAGGATGCAGGGCCTGCCGATGCGGTGTCCTTCACCTCGGTTGCCTTTAACAGCAATGGCCACAAACACGAGACCGACGATCTGGTCACCACCCGCTATACCCAAACCACTGCCGATCTGGACGGCGCGGATCAAAGCGGCGACGAAATCATCACGGCCGTCAAAACCCTGTACCGCAACGCAATCAAGGGGCCGCGCCGGCCCCACCGCCCCGTAACCAAGACATTTTCGACCACAGGTTTCAAGTGGATCGACGGATCAGGCGCGCAAATGCCCGCGTCGTTTACGGATAGCGATTACAAGGGCATCAATGCGGTCCCAACCCGCGCCTTCGGTCAGGTGAACCATTATTCCATCAAATCGGCGGCTGAATTCCTGCTCAAGGTCGATCGTGGTGATGCGGTGCAGGCCGACCGTCTTGGCGCGTCCGAACACTATTGGAACCACGCCAACCGCACCGGGGGCACGGACACCAGCAATGTCGGATTGTCGCCAGCAGCACAGGAAATCTATGATTTTCTGCGGGCTGATCCGGTTCTTGCCGATTTGCATGCGCAATCTCTTGAACTGCGCCAAAACCGCCTGACCGAGATTTTGAAAACCGAAGGCGGGCAGGATCTGGCGCGGCGCATCGGCTATTACGACTGATCCGATACGTTCGGGGTAATGATCACGAACTCCGGCACGCTCAGGTCTTCTGACGGGGCCAAGGCGGGATCATCCACCTTTTTCTGTTCTTTCATAAAGCTCGCAATCGCGGGGCCGATCAGAACGATCCGTTTGACGCTGGCCAGATTGATCCGGTTCAGCATTTTCGCCCCGATCTGTTCATAGCTGGCGCGCAGCACATCGGGCTTTTCATCCGCGATCATCCGGTTGATCCGCGCTGCCGTCTTGGCGTCATCATCGGGGAAGACGACCTGCTCCGTCGTCATTTGCAACTGATCCCCAAAGGACAATTCATTATGCGCCAGAATGTTGCGCATGATCTGCATCCGGGATGCGTTGTCTTCCTGCGCGATCACTGTGGCTTGCGGTACTTCCTTGGCGGTGAAAATCGACAGGAAACCAACCCCTGCCCCCAAATCCAGCACCTTTTGGCCATCCTCGACCATGCGGCCGATCTTGCGGGCCATGCGACGCTGGTATTTGCCGCGCATCACGAAATCGAGGGTATTTTGCGCGAAAATGCGCACGTCAGCGGGCAAGGCAATGTCGTGGTTGGGCACCCATTCAACGGCCGTCTCGGCGGTCACGTCAATCTCGCCGGGCACGAAACCATCCCCGCCCTCGCCCACATCGGCAAAGTCGGGTTCCGGTTTCTTGCGGCGTTCCTCGGCGGGGCGGTCGGCGTTGTTCTTCTCGACCTGCGACATCAGCGCGGCGATTTCAGCCGGATCGCGGGCCTTGGGCGGCTTGGCGACGATCTGGGTGATCGGCACTTTGGAGGCCTCGATCAGCGACTCCTTCAGTTCTTCATAAGCCTCGGTCTGGCGGTATTCGTCCAGCCGCGCCTCCACCCGGTCAATGGCGGCCCAATGCAGGCGGGACAACACCGGATCGGTCAGCAATTCGTCCATGATCGCGCGGCGCCGTTCGGTATAGCGCAAAATCTTGTCGTCATAGACTTCGTTGCGGTCCTGAAGCGACCAGTAATCGGCGTTATATTTGTCTTTCTTGTTGTTCACGTTGCCGCGGAATTTGCGGATCGCGTAGCTGTCGATGGATTTCACCGCATAGTGGTTCATCTGCGCCCATTGATAGCCCACCGTGCGCCGGATCGACCGCCAGCCGCGAAACTTGAAATAATCCTCCATCGGGAGACCGGAGCCGTTCAGCCATTTGACCGTGTCGGGAAAGCCGGTTTCCAGATGCTTGTTCTTGATCGACGGACGGTGGATGCCGATCTTCCATTTGTCGGGGTCGAACTTGAACAGCGTCTTGACGCCCCAGCCCTTGTTCCATGTCGGCGGTGCGGCATAGAGGTATTGTTCGGACACCGGATCGCGCGACCAGTCGACCACATTGCCCGACCCGAAAATCCGCCAGGTGATGATAATCCCGTTCGCGTCCCCCGCCGCATCAAGCATCGGATCAAGCGTGCCATCGCCATAATTGATGCACAGAAATTCATCCGCATCGAACATCAATATCCAGTCGGCCTCGGCCACCTTGGGTTCGGATTGCGCATATTTCATCGCCGATGGCTGCGGTTTGACGCCTTCGGGAATGTCGTTGCGGCGGTGATAGCCCAGGCCCAATTCTTCGAGGCGGATCAGCATGTCGTCGGTGCCGTCGCTGCAATCGTTGGTATAGACAAGGATCTTGGTGAACCCCACGGCCAGATGATGGGCGTACCATTCCAGCAGGAATGGTGCCTCATCCTTCATCATCGAGATGGCCAGAAGCTTGCCGTGGGGGCTTTTATGCGGTTTCAGATTGATGGCTTCGGCCCCTTGTCAGGTCGCTTAGCGCAGCGCCTTGGACGGGTCGATGCCGATCTTTTCGCACATCCGCGCGGCGTATGATCCGGGCAGCGGTTCGTTCTTTTCCCACCATGGCTTTGTGCCGTTTGTGTACAGATGCACCGACAGGGTCTTGTCGGTGAAATGCCCTTCGACGCGGCCATAGGGGTCATAAAAAATGTCGTTCAGCTGGAACGGCACGGGGTACAGAACCTCGCGTTCGCTGGCTTTGTCATACTGTCCGGTCTGCTTGGCAAAATAGGTGAAGGCCTGCGGGCCGAACGCCGTGCGCTCTGCGTTATAGATGCGGTGCGCGTGGGTCAGTTTCGGGTCCTGGCGGTCGTATTTCTTGCGCTGGTTCTTGTTCCACCATGCGGGATAATCCGGCAGGTTGTCATAGTAATCCAGCAGCTGGTCCATCAGCTCGCATTCTTGCGGCAGGCCCACAACGCCACAGTTCAACGCGCCCGACATGCCGTGGCGGCCAAAGATATATTCTTCGTCCTCGGGGAAGGGCTGGTGGCAAAAGGCATCGCAATCAATCCAGATCGCGCCGGTTTTCTGGATCATCTTGTAGCGGAACACATTCGACAGAAACGACGCGCTGGTGGCTTCGACCAGGGCGCGGTCGATTTCCATGATCTCTGAGGCCGGACGCACTTCGACGCCTTCGGGGGCGTTATCAACCTTGTCGGCGCAATACAGGATCGTCTTGTGACCCGCGACAACATGGGATTTCAGGCAAAGCTGGTTCAGATAGTGAAGTTTTTCACCGATCCAAAGCGACGCGACGGGGCGACGGGTATTCATAATTCAGGCCTCTCTGATGACACGGTTTTTTGCTGTGTCGGATGTATCTGCTCAGGGTCCAGATTAGCTTAGTGCCGCTATACTTGTAAAGAATCCTTGGGGTTTCGCCCGAATATCCGCCCAAGATTGACTTGAGGCGGCACCCGTGAGAGTCATTTGAGCAACGCAATTGACCCAATCCAAGGCGACGCCCCCCGTGACACGCATCCTTGCCGTAACCTGTATGCGAAACGAAGGGCCCTATTGCCTTGAATGGATCGCCCACCACCGCGCGGCGGGCGTGACCGATTTTCTGATTTTCACCCATGATTGCGACGATGGCACCCCTGCCCTGCTGGACCTGTTGCCCGGTGTTACCCATGTGCCGTTCCAGCCTGACGCCGAAAAATCGGTGCAATGGCAGGCCATGCGGTTGGCCGATGCGCATCCGCTGATGAAATCCGCCGATTGGGTGATCTTTTTCGATTGCGATGAATTCCTGTGCCTTGAGGCACCGATGGCGACCTTCGGTGATCTGATTGCATCCCTGCCCGATGATACTGATGCCATCGCCCTGCCCTGGCGGTTGTTTGGTGCCGCGGGTCAGGAAGATTTCACCGATCACCTGACGCCGGCGCGTTTTACCAAGTGCGCGCCCGATCCGTTTTTCCTGCCGGCGGGCAGCTTTTTCAAAACCCTGTTGCGGCCAAAGAAATTCCAGAAACTTGGCGTGCACCGCCCCAAGAACAAGGGCAAGGTGCCGGGGGTCTGGTCGCTTGGCGGCGGGCAAACCGCCACGGCCGACTTTGCCGGAAATGACAGCCGGATCAATCTGTTCGGTCTGATGCAAGCCCCGGCGCGGGCGCGGCTGAACCATTACTCCTTGCGATCTGCCGCTGAATTTATGGTCAAACGCGGGCGCGGCCTGCCCAATAGGGCGACCAAAACCCTTGATCTGCATTATTGGGCAGAACGGAATTTCAACACCGTCGAGGACCACCGGATCGACCCGATGCTGGCCGCCACGCAGGCGCAGATGGCAACGCTGCTTGGCACTCCCGAAATCCGGGCCGTGCATCAGGGGGCTGTTCAATGGCGCCGCGATGCTTTTGCCGCGCTGATGAAAGACCCCGCCGAAGTCCAGTTTTACTGGCATCTGATCCTTTTGGGCGGCAGCACACCCCCCAAGCCTGAGCAAACGCAGGCGCATTTACGCCGGCATAGCCAGACGTAGAGAACGGCCAAAGCGCCGCGAATAGAGTTGATTGCCCGCCATTTCGGATGCACCGTCAGGTAACCCTGTCTTTGCCAAAGAGGTGCGCCATGTCTGCCGATCCGCTGTTGCAACCCTTCCAGCTCAAGCATCTGACCTTGCGAAACCGGATCATGACCACCAGTCATGAACCCGCCTATCCCGAAGACGGCATGCCCAAAACCCGCTACCGGGCCTATCACGCCGAACGCGCAAAGGCCGGTGTGGCATTGGCGATGACAGCCGGATCGGCGGCCGTATCCAAGGACAGCCCGCCGGTGTTCAACAACGTGCTGGCTTATAAGGACGAGGTCGTGCCGTGGATCACCAACCTGACCGACGCCTGCCACGAACATGGCTGCGCGGTGATGATCCAGCTGACCCATCTGGGGCGACGCACGACATGGAACAAGGGCGACTGGCTGCCGTCGGTGTCATCGTCGAAACACCGCGAACCCGCGCACCGCGCCTTTCCCAAACTGATCGAGGATTGGGACATCGACCGGATCATCAGCGATTTCGCCGATGCCGCCGAACGCATGAAAGACGGCGGCATGGACGGGATCGAATTGCAGGTTTACGGCCACCTGCTGGATCAATTCTGGTCGCCCCTGACCAATGATCTGGTGGGCCCCTACGGTGCCGATACCTTGGAAAACCGGATGCGGTTTCCGATGGATGTACTGGCCGCCGTGCGCAAACGGGTGGGCGCGGAATTCATCGTGGGCTTCAGATACACCGCCGACGAGGCGCAAAAGGGCGGCATCACCCCCGAGGAAGGGCTTGAGATATCCAAGAAACTGGCCGCATCAGGCCAGCTGGATTTTCTGAACGTGATCAAGGGGCGCATCCATACCGACCCGGCCATGACCGACGTGATCCCCGTGCAAGGCATGCAAAGCGCGCCGCATCTGGATTTCGCGGGCTCTGTCAAAAAGGCGACGGGGATGCCCACATTCCACGCGGCCCGCATTCAGGATGTGGCAACCGCCCGCCACGCCGTGGCAGCGGGGCTGTTGGATATGGTGGGCATGACCCGCGCCCATATGGCCGACCCGCATATCGTGCAGAAAATCATCGAGGGCCGGGAGGACGACATCCGCCCTTGTGTGGGTGCCACCTATTGTCTCGACCGCATCTATCAGGGCGGCGAGGCGTTGTGTATCCACAACCCCGCCACCGGGCGCGAACTGACCATGCCGCACAGCATTGAACCGGCTGTCGTCAAACGCAAGATTGTCATTGTCGGCGCAGGTCCGGCGGGGCTGGAAGCCGCGCGCGTTGCCGCCGAACGCGGTCACCACGTCACGGTGTTCGAGGCCCAGCCCGATCCGGGAGGGCAGATCAGGCTGACCGCACAAAGCGCGCGCCGCCGCGAGATGATGTCGATCATCGACTGGCGCATGGCCCAATGTGCCGCCCGCGATGTGGTGTTTCATTTCAACACTTGGGCAGATCAGGACACCGTTTTACAGCTGGACCCCGATGTGGTGATCATCGCCACGGGCGGGCTGCCCAATACCGAATTGTTCGAAACCGGTATCGAGGCTGACAATGTGGTGACCTCGTGGGATATCATCTCGGGCGATGTGAAACCTGCCGAGAATGTGTTGATCTATGACGAAAGCGGTGACCATCCGGGGCTGCAAGCCGCCGAGGTCGCGGCAAATGCGGGGGCCAAAGTCGAGGTGATGACCCCCGACCGCAGCTTTGCCCCCGAGATCATGGCGATGAACCTTGTGCCCTATATGCGGTCTTTGCAGGATAAGGATGTGACCTTTACCGTGACGCGTCGCTTGCTGGGCGTCGCACGGGCGGGCAACAAACTGATCGCAACGATCGGCACCGATTACAGTGATTTCACCAAGCAGCAGGAATATGATCAGGTCGTTGTGAACTATGGCACCTTGCCGCTGGATGATCTTTATTTCGCGCTCAAACCGCTTAGCAAGAACGAAGGCGCGGTTGATTACGACGCCCTGATTATGGGTGAAAAGCAAACCCTGGATTGGAATAACGACGCGCCATTCTGGCTGTACCGGATTGGCGATGCCGTGTCTTCCCGCAACACCCATGCGGCGATTTACGATGCCTTGCGCTTGGTCAAAGACCTGTAGCCTGGCCCGCCGCCGCCCTGCCGCCCCGCCTTGCGGATTGCTGACACCTTGCAGTTGATGTTAGATCGCGTCAGCCGGGGGAAATATATGCGATTGTTGGTCGTCGAAGATGAAGCCGATTTGGCACAAGCCGTCTGCGACCATCTGCGCGCGGCAGGCCATGCCGTGGACCTTGCCACGGGTGTGGACCACGCGCTGGCCGCAATCGCCACGACGGAATATGATCTGGTTCTTCTGGATCTTGGCCTGCCCGATGGCGACGGTCTGGATGTTCTTCGATGGCTGCGCGGAAACCACAAGAACGTTCCGGTTCTGATCGTCACAGCCCGTGACAGGATCACCGAACGGATTGCCGGACTGGATGCGGGTGCCGATGACTATCTGGTGAAACCCTATGATCTGGATGAAATGCTGGCGCGTATTCAGGCGATCTTGCGGCGCGCGGACCAAGACCGTGATCCTGAACGCAAATTCGGCCCCTTGCTGATCCTTCCCGCCAGCCAGACCGTTTTGCGCGATGGCACCGCCGTGCCGCTGACCCGCAAGCAATGGACCATCCTCGAAAGGCTAAGCCGCAGACCGGATATCATCGTTGCCAAAGCCGATCTTGAAGACGCCATCTACAGCTTTGGCGAAGAGGTCGAGAGCAACACAATCGAAGCGCATATCAGCAGATTACGCAGCAAGCTGGGCCGCGATGCAATCGAAACCCTGCGCGGGTTTGGCTACCGGATGCGCCGACCATGACCCCGATGAGCTTGTCACGCCGTCTGGCGCTGCTGATCAGTCTGGGCTTTGCCATGATCTGGGGCTTGTCGATGGCGGTGACGGGCTTTGCGCTGCGCGGCGAACAAGCAGAACTGTTCGACAATGAGCTGGTCGAGATTGCGGGGCTGTTTCGCCCTATCGTGACCCAGGCCTTGACCAATGGCGTGCTGGATATTGACGCGCTTGATGCGGCCCTAAAGGCGCGCGGTCCGGGCGATACGGACGAGGTGCTGATTTACCAAGTGCTCAAGAGCGATGGCACGGTGTTGATCAACTCGCGCGATTTCGCCCAAGCCGAACCGCCAAGCGGTGCGATCATTTCCGGATTCAACCGGACTGCGACCCATATGTTTTACACGTCGGAATTCAACGCAAGCGGGCTGGCCGTGCGGGTCGGTGACCCGTTAATCGAACGCCGCGAAGCGTTCCTTGACAGCTTTGTCGCCTTCCTTATCCCGATGTTTGCCTTGCTGCCGCTCGCCTATTTCCTTGTCAGATGGGTCGCCCGCACCGCCCTGAAACCGCTGGATCAATTGCGCGATGACATCAGCGCGCGCGGGGATGGCCAGCTTGCCCCGATTGATGCCGCAGGCCAGCCCACAGAACTGGCCGCGATCACGGCGTCTTTGAACGGGTTAATGACGCGCTTGTCCCAATCCTTGGAAGGTGAACGCGCCTTTGCCAGTTCTGCCGCCCATGAATTGCGCACCCCTTTGGCGGTGGCATTGGCACAGGTCCAGCGCCTGCGGGCCGACACCCCGGATCCGGCAGGCCGGGTGGCGATTGTCAAAGTCGAGGATGCTTTGAAACGGATGGTCCGGCTGGTTGCCCGTCTGCTGCAAATGGCGCGGGCAGAGGCCGGGATCGGCGTGTCGGGTGCGCGGGTTGACGTTGCAAAGCTTCTGCAATTTTCGGTCGATGAAGTGAAGAGAGACCCTGCCAGAAAAGACTGCCTGAAGATTGCTATGCCCGATCAGCCGGTATTTTCGGTGATGGATGCCGATGCCTTTGCAATCGTGGTCAGCAATCTGGTGGACAACGCCTTTCAACACGGCACCCCGAACGGTGAGGTACATGTGCGCCTGTCGCAGGACGGTTACCTGTCTGTCAGCAATGACAGCGCCGTCATTTCCCCCGAAAATCTAGACAGATTGATCGAACGCCTGCACCAGGGCAGCGCGGCGCAGGGCGGGTTCGGGCTGGGCCTGTATATCGCGGACCGCATCGTCCGGCAGGCAGGCAGCGCGCTCGAGCTACGCTCCCCCGCCGATGGGCAGGCGGGCGGTTTTATGGCGGGCTTTGCCGTGCCGCCCGCCAATCGCTCATAGACGGTTCAGCAGATCAAGGGACGGATCCCCCGTCGCTGGCAAGCCCACACTTTGCTGATAGGCCGCGATGGCTTTGCGGCTGTTCGGCCCGATCACACCATCCGTGCCGTCGGTATCAAACCCTCTGGCGGTCAGCCTGGTTTGCAGCGCCTTACGGTCGTCGATGGTCATCCCGTATTTATCGGGGCCAAAGCTGGCGATGATCGGCCCACCACCGGCAATCCGATCTGACAGATGGCCAACCCCGATCGCATAATTGTCAGAGTTGTTATAGCGCTTGATCGCACGGAAGTTCCTGAACACCGCAAAGCGGGGCCCGCCCGCATCGGGCTGGAGGATAGAGACCGGCGTGGCCGAGCCAGCCGCAGCTGTGCCCATTTCAGCGCCCCACTTCTCGCCGGATTTCCAACCGGATTTCGCAAGATATGCCGCCGTGGACGCCAGTGAATCAGTCGGGTCATCAGACCAGATGTCACGGCGGCCATCCCCGTTGAAATCGACGGCAAAGGCTTGATAGGACGTTGGGATAAACTGTGTGTGCCCCATGGCACCCGCCCAGCTTCCGGTCAGCCCGCGCGCGCCGACATCCCCGCGTTCAAGGATCTTGAGCGCGGCAATCAACTGCTTTTCAAAAAACGCGCCGCGGCGGCCATCATAGGCCAGTGTCGATGTGGCCGATACGACAGGCACATTGCCGCGACGTTCACCATAAAAGCTTTCAAGCCCCCAAACAGCGGTCACAACCTCGGCTGGCACGCCGTATCTGGCCTCGATCTGTTGCAAGACATTGCGGTGACGGGCAAAGGCCGCGCGCCCCTTGGTCACACGCTCTTCGGAGGCAGCAATCGCAAGGTAATCCTCAAGCGAGCGGCTGAATTCTGTTTGGTTCCGGTCCCGCCTGACCACACCGGGCAGATAGCCGGCACCGGAGAACCCACTGCGCAATGTCGCCGGCGAAATGCCCTGCCCCGCCGCGCGCAGTTTGAACCCCGCGACCCATGCATCATAGCCGGCATTGGCTTGCGGCATCAGATCATCGGGCAACGCCCCGTCTGAACGCGGCACAAAGGAAGCGGCATTTCCGCTTCTCTCACATGCGGCGAGCGACAAGGCCGCCAGCCCGATTGTAAATTTCCTACGTGAAATACTCATACTGCCCGCGCCCTATTTTGTTGTGGCTTTGCGCACAGGTTAACCCAAGGCGGGATAGCCGCAAAGGGGCAGTTATGTTTTGGCAATCCTTTGCCTAGTCATCAGGGACACCCTAGTTGCCGGGGATATAGAGCGGCACAGTCGACATCGACATCTTTGCCGACCCGTTTTGCACATCCCGCGCGTGGCTGATGTAAATCAGGGTATTGTTTGCTTCGTCATAGATACGTTTCACTTTCAACGTCTTAAAGATCACTGAACGGCGCTCGGAAAAAACCGTCTCGCCTTCGTCCCCCCGATCGATGTCGCCGATCTCGATAGGGCCGGTCTGGCGACAGGAAATTGCCGAATTGGACGGGTCTTCGAACCAGTTTCCCTTTTGCAAACGGTCGATGATCCCGCGTTCGAAATAGGCAAGATGGCAGGTGACACCCTTCACCTTTGGGTCTGACACCGCCTCGATCACGATATCATTTCCAAGCCAGTCCACATCGACATTGCCGACGGTTTCAGCACTGGCCGAAAGCGGAAATAATGCGAATGCAAGCAATGCGCAGACCAAGCGGGAGGGGGATTTATATGTGTTCATGTTGATATACGCGCAGATCCGCAGAAGGTTCCCAAGAAAAATCTTCCACCAATGCTCAATGATCATTTTCATGCTTCCAACGCAAAACGCCCGTTGTGTAATGAACACATCGGGCGTTTTGTATATTGTATCGTAAGAGAGATAATCATTTATTGAACTTATTAGGTTTGGCGGTGACCTACTCTCCCACGTCTTAAGACGCAGTACC
>Ga0206127_1000888_pt1 | contig 34632 bp, 34 predicted proteins | sample Helgoland_Spring_6_FD_148646 | JGI IMG/M metagenome (GOLD analysis project Ga0206127, IMG submission 148646) | Pelagic subsurface seawater microbial communities from Kabeltonne, Helgoland, North Sea - Helgoland_Spring_Bloom_20160419_1 | ecosystem: Environmental > Aquatic > Marine > Epipelagic ...
AAGCTTTTGGCGGCCTGGTGCCGATGGAATGCCTCTTGTGCGCGCTGATCGAATCCAGGACGTGGAAGATGGGCTTTCCGAAATGCCCCATGTCATTTTAAGCCAAGCGCGCGTTCATGACTTTTTCCTTGAAACGATGGCCAATTCACCTAATCGTTTGACGCCCGATTACAGCCGCGAATTGATCTCGGTTACCCGCGACGACAATCATGAATTCCCGATTGAAGCAACATTTGCTTGCTTATGCAACGAGGGCAAAACAGAGGCCATTCGCGCTAAATATCTAGTTGGCTGTGATGGAGCGCGCAGTAAAGTGCGCTCCGAAATGGGCCATGAGCTGAAAGGCACATCGGCTCGACAGATATGGGGTGTGATGGACGTTTTACAAAAGACCAATTTTCCAGATATCCGACGCAAATGCGCTATTCAATCCGAAGATCAGGGCAGTATCCTGATCATCCCGCGTGAAGGCGGCTACATGGTTCGGCTCTACATCGAGCTTGATGTGTTAAGGGAAGGGGAACGCGCCGCGGACAGAGGTGTCACATCTGATCAATTGATAGAAAAAGCACAGACAATTTTGGCACCCTATGAGTTTGAAGCCGCTCAAATCGCATGGTGGTCCGCTTATGAAATCGGCCAGCGGGTTTGTGACGCCTTCGATGACGTGGCTCTTGATGAACGAGGAACGATTACGCCAAGAATATTTATTGTGGGCGATGCTTGTCATACGCATAGCCCAAAGGCAGGCCAGGGTATGAACGTTTCGATGGCTGACGCGTATAATCTGGGTTGGAAGCTAGCAGGTGTTTTGCGTGGTCAATCACCGTCTGCGCTTCTGGATACCTATTCCGAAGAACGGCGCGCCAAAGCTAAGGAGCTCATTGACTTTGATCGCGACATGGCGCGGCTGTTTAGTGAAAAGCCAAAAACAGATGAAGAAGCTGCGCAGTTTCAGTCCTACTTCAAAAAGCACGGGCGTTACACAGCTGGAGTTGAAACCTGCTATGATCGCTCACTGATAACAGGAAGTGCGGCAAATCAGTTGCTGGCTGAAGGTTTTCTTGTTGGCAAGCGGTTCCACTCCGCGCCCGTCATTAGGCTGGCAGATGCCAAACGTATGGAGCTTGGTCATGTCATGCGCGCTGATGGACGGTGGAGGATTTTTGCTTTTGCTCCAAATGACGACGATGGGACCGCGAATGGCGCTATTGGCACGTTGTGCAACAATCTGGCAAGATTGATCCATAGTGTTACGCCTACTGATGCGGATATCGACTCCGTTATCGATATACGGGCTGTCTTCCAACGAACGATGTGGGACTTGGATGTTGGGCGACTGCCACGTCTATTGCTGCCTCAAAAAGGATCTATGGGGCTTACAGACTACGAAAAAGTGTTTTGCCCCGTGCAAAATGGAAGCGACATATTTGACATGCGAGGCATCGATCGCTCCCAAGGCGCTGTCGTAATAGCGAGGCCAGATCAATATGTAAGTATGATTGCGAGCATATCAGAGCCTGGTGAAATTACCGATTTTTTCGCTAGCATTTTTGAGTGTCAAAGGTTGGCGAGATGATAGGTTTATTCGGAATTTGTGGGAGATGTACTTTTTCGCGAATTTTAGGGAACCAAACTAAGGGCTCCTCTTCTAAAAGGCTAAAGAACAATCTTTCGCGCAAGCACCTAAATAAGTCTCTAGTTTGAATGTCCATTTGTTCTTGTTTGGAGCTGAAGCTCCTGGCATGCTGCGAATGTCAAGCTTTCGCCCATGCTGTTTTTCAATGCGATTGCGTATTGGCCAAAGCAGCCGTGAGTGTGCCCGCAGCGAGTGCTCACTTCGTCCGCATTGTGGTTATTTGATCCTGTTCCAATGAATGGCTGCTTCGCCAAATTAGGTTTTCCCCTGCATCGCTCCTTCCATCACTTCGCCAATCGGGTTGGCTGCTATCAATGCTGGGTCACTATCAACGTGCGCATATTGTGCCGTTTTTTGCGTTTGAGAATGCCCCACAAAAGGCGACCGATGATCGGTAGCCCGGCTCCTTGCCCTACTGCGATGCTGGCTGCTGTGTGCCGAAGGTCGTGAACCTGAATACCTTGGAGTTCGGCAAGTTCATAAACTGCTACCCAGGGTTTGGAGATGTTGACGAGTGGCTTGTTGCCATCGCGGCCTGGAAACAAATACTGGACTTTGTGTAGCAGTTTTCTTTCTTTGGTATTTCTAACAAAGAAACTGTGGCATTGCTCAATTGTAGGGGCTTTATGCCGGTCTTACTGTCTGGCAGTCGAATGACATTTTGGTCCAGTGATACCCACTCCCACTCAAGGCTCAAAACTTCGCCCCTTCTAGCTCCTGTCAGTAAAAGTAGAGATATCGCGTGAGCCATATCTGGCCAGAGGGCACCTTCATCAACAAGCTTGGACATTGCGGCACCCAAACGTCCAAGTTCTTCTCGGATAAGATAACGCTCTCTCGATTGTTCCCAGTACTTCTTGATGTAACTGTATGGGCTGGTGCCCTGATCTCGTCATTCCCAGATCTCAGCGAGCGTCATAAGTTTGGAAAGGAGCGCCAGCGTGAGATTTGCACGATAAGGAGTATTCGAAAGTGATGGATGAAGTCGTTCTATGCTTGGGTCGTTAGCTCTTGAACTAATACGTTGCCGAACTTTGGCTCAAGTAGGCCGGTCCAATTAGAATGGTAATCGCGTTGTGTAGCTGGCTGCTTCTGGCTCAACTCACCTGCGTTTGTGGAGAGGTTTAGGTTGATCTACTAAGTGTCTGGCTAAGTACTAGAGAATTCTCAGTGACAAGAAACAAGCGAGGCACGTGAAGCTCACTTCAAATTAATACATTGTTTCTAAAATATTTTGTCAACCGAGCGTAGTTTTGAGAAATTGGGCGAAAACGCGTCTGGGCGTACATTTAATGAGTAGCTCGATAGTTCGAAGCCACCACGATCCTCCATTTGTGACAGCACTATTGCCATTTAACGTCCCCTAAGAAAATGTACCCAGCGCCGTAGATAGTTTTGATCAACTGAGGGTTCTTCGGATCTTCTTTCAGTTTAGTCCGTAGGCGAGAGATGCGGACGTCCATCGCGCGATCAAAGCTGTCGCCTGCGCCTCCACCCAGCATGTCTTGCATATGAGCGCGTGAAATCAATCGCTTGGGGCTTTCGAGAAACAGGCGTAGCACCTCGCCTTCTGCGTGGCTGAATGTGATTTGCTCGCCCGTATCATCCTCTAGAATATAGCGATCAAAGGAGGCAGTCCAACCAGAGAAACGCGCTGTGGTGGACGTGGTTTCGGTAGGCCTGATTTTACGCAAGCGCACGCGGATTCGGGCGACCACCTCGGAGGGATCGAATGGCTTAATGATGTAGTCGTCCGCGCCCAGCTCAAGCCCTGTCACCTTGTCTTGAACTTGTGAGCGGCCAGAGATGATGATGACAATCGCGCCCAGCTCCAACGCCAGCCGGTGCACGAGGGTCAGCCCGTCTGTGTCAGGTAAGGAAAGGTCCACCAAGCACACGTCTGGTGTCAGCGTTTTAAGCGCTGCTTCGAATTCGCGCGCACGGCCAAAGCTCATCGTGCGAAAGCCTGCGTCTTCCAGCCTGTCGGACAGAATTTCGCGGATCTCTGGTTCGTCGTCCAGAATTGTCACAAGGGGCATATCACTCATCTGGTGTTCCTTTGAGAAACGCGGAGGCTAAGGCAGCGCGCAAGGCGTCTTCTGTGAAGGGTTTGTGCAAAAATGCGCCGTTCTTGGCTGCGGCTTGATGCAGTGGATCGCTGGCGGGGAGGGACGTCATCAATGTTATAGGCTGCCCTGTGGTTTGCGCCAGATCCAGCCCTGTTCGCGCACCGCTCAGATGAATATCAGAGAGTACATAGGCAATATCAGGAACGGTGCTTAGAAGCGTTTCGGCCTCATGAACAGAGGTTGCTTCCAGCACCAAATGCCCCTGCGCAATCAACATGTCACGAATCGACATTCGGAGGTCCTCGCTATCCTCAACAAGTAGCACAAGGCCGGGGGGAATCTGTTGATCCGCAGGTCTAAGCGGAAGGCGTATTACGACATGTGCGCCCTCTTTGTTGAACAGCCTCAGATCGCCGCCTGCGAGCTTAGTCATGTCATAGACCATCGCAAGACCTAGGCCCGATCCTTCGCCGCCCTTGGTCGTAAAGAATGGCTGCAAGGCTTGATCGAGTGCTTGTTCGGAAAACCCTAGGCCTTTGTCTGCAATTTCCAGATCTAGCCAAGTGTCGCGCACAGCGCGCGCGGTTAGGGTAATTGTTGTGCCCTCTGGCGCAGCATCGCGCGCGTTCAGGATCAGGTTCAAGAGGCTGTCTTGCAGCATCCCTGAGTCCAGATTGAAGCTGCCGTCAGCTGTGTCGCATTGGATATCAAGGTGGTGACCCTGCCCCAAGGTTGGCGTTGCCATCGTGTGCAGTTCAGATAGAAACGTTGAGAGCTGCGTGGGCACTGGACGAAAGATGCGTGGACTTGTCATGTCGGCGATCCGGTGCAGCAATCCAGCCCCACGACGCGCAGCGGCAAGGGTCGCCGTGATGAGATGATCAGCTTCAGGGGGCAGGTTATCCATCCGCTCCAATTTGCCTTGCATGCCAAGAATGATGGTGAGCAGATTGGAGAAATCATGCGCCAAACCGCTGGTCAGTTGTGCCGCCATTTCGCGCCTGCGGGTTTGTTGCAACGCGACGCGCGCTTGGGTTTCTTCGGTGACGTCCATGGATAGAACATAGACACCTGCGACCTTGTCTTGCGTCGTTTCCGGTGTGAACGCAACGCGGATACGGCGCGAACTGGGATTATGTGTGAATTCAAAGACCGAAGGCGTGCCATCGAAAGCGCGCCTCAAGAAAGGCGCGATACTTGTGTGGTTTGCGTCGCCTAACACCTCCCGCGCGGTGCGGCCAACCAAATCATCGGAACTGCCCGGCATCACATCATTGAGACGGCGGTTGGAAAACGTGTAGCGCTGTTCAAGATCTACGTGCGCTATATGAGCGGGCATCATTTGTGTTGTGAGACGTGTGTGCGCCTCCATTTGCGTAAGTTGGTGCTTGGTCTCCTCCAGAGCGGCATTGCTAGAGGCGAGCGCGCGGTTGGTCGATGCGAGCTCTTCAGAGCGGGCCAAGACCTGTTCGCTGAGTGCTTCAGAACGGGTTCTCAGCAGCGCTTCTTGTTGCTTTGTCTCCGTGATGTCTGTGTAGACTGTCACCCAACCACCTTCGGGCAAAGGTGCGCCTTCAACGCTGATCACGCGGCCATTGGCGCGGGTGCGTTCCATATAATGCGGCTCGAACGCGAGGGCGAGCTTAGCGCGTACGGCGACGAACTCCTCGAGGTCGTCAATCTCACCGTATTCACCAGCCTCAGCGAGAAAGTGGATAACTGATTCAAAGTTCACACCAGTTTCGATCAGCTTGTCAGGCAGATTGAACATCTGCTGCATTGGTCGATTGATCAGCACCAAACGCAGATCTGAATCGAAAATCGACATAGCTTGTTGGATCAGGTTCAATCCAGCTGCAATCATCGTGTCATGGCTATCTGTGCGTTTCATAGGCTTTTGCGTAGCATTGTCTGAAGGGGTGCGAAAAGCCCTGCAGCGAGGCTGTTACAATTCGTTAGTTTTCAGAAAACTTGCAGAAAAAGTTGACCTTCAGGAATTGTCTGGCACGGTATGCGGAGCGAGTCGCAAAAAGCGGCCATGTTCGCGCACAGCGAGCAACGGGAGGATACATCGTTGACACAAACGTCTGAAGGCGTGAACGGATTGACTTCCGTACCAGCGCTATTGCAACGCAACGCGGCCGAGTTTGGTGACAAAGCGGCCTACCGTGAAAAAGATCTGGGCATCTGGCAGAATTGGACGTGGTCTGAGGCTGCCGACGAGATCGATGCGCTTGCACTTGGATTGCTGACACTTGGTGCTGCTGAGGGTGATTTTATCGCCATCATTGGGCGCAATCGTCCGTATTTGTATTGGGCGATGGTTGCTGTTCAATCTGTCGGCGCTGTGCCTGTGCCTTTGTATTCTGATGCTTCCGCTGATGAGATGGCTTATGTTCTAGATCATTGCGGTGCACGTTTTGTGATCGCGGCTGATCAAGAGCAGGTGGATAAAGTCACTGACGTCCAAGAAGGTCTGAGCCAGTTCGAACAGATGATCTACCTCGACCCACGTGGTTTGCGCAAATACGATCATGCGAACTTGCATCAGTTTTCCAAGGTGCAAGATGCGGGACGCGCTGCTTTGGGCGAGTCGATGCCAGAGCTGAACCGCCGCCGCGAAGCGCTCAATTACGACAGCACATGCGTGATGCTCTATACCTCGGGTACCACGGGCAAACCCAAAGGCGTTGTCCTGAGCAATCGCAATATTATTGAGACATCGCGGCATTCGTCTGAGTTTGATAGTTTGAGCGCGGGCGAAGATATCCTCGCTTATCTCCCTATGGCTTGGGTCGGTGATTTCATCTTCTCCCTCGGCCAAGCCTATTGGACTGGTTTCTGCGTTAACTGCCCTGAAAGCGTTGATACGATGATGACCGATCTGCGCGAGATTGGTCCAACTTATTATTTCGCCCCTCCACGCGTGTTCGAGACACAGCTCACCACTGTGATGATCCGCATGGAAGATGCGTCGCCGGTGAAGAAGCGCATGTTCGATTATTTTATGGCACATGCCAAGAAAGTTGGCCCTGCGATCCTTGATGGCGAGACCGTCGGTGCGATGGACAAGCTGAAGTATAAGCTTGGTGATTTACTGGTGTATGGTCCGCTTAAGAACACGCTTGGTTTCACGCGTGTGCGTATCGGTTACACCGCTGGTGAAGCGATTGGGCCTGAGATTTTTGATTTCTACCGCTCGCTCGGAATTAATTTAAAACAGCTTTATGGTCAGACCGAAGCGTCTGTCTTCATCACGCAGCAACCTGATGGGCAAGTGCGCTCTGACACTGTTGGGGTTCCTTCCCCCGGCGTTGAATTGAAGATCGCTGAGAACGGTGAAGTCTTTTACCGCTCTGAGGGGACGTTCGTTGAGTATTACAAGAACGCCGAAAGTACAGCGGATACTAAAAATGCAGAAGGCTGGGTCGCGACGGGAGACGCTGGTTTCATCGAAGAAGGCACAGGCCATCTGCGCATCATTGATCGCGCGAAGGATGTGGCGAACATGTCTGACGGCGCACTGTTTGCGCCGAAATACGTTGAGAACAAGTTGAAGTTCTACCCCAACATTCTTGAGGCTGTCGTGTTCGGTGCTGGCAAAGATCGGTGCACTGCGTTCATCAACATTGACCTTACAGCCGTCGGTAACTGGGCTGAGCGCAACAACATCGCTTATGCCTCTTACCAAGAGCTTGCGGGTCATCCCCGCGTGCTTGAGACGATCCAAGAACATGTAGAGACAGTGAATAAATCTGTTGCCGAAGATCCTATGTTGTCGGGCTGTCAGATCCACCGCTTCTTGGTTTTGCACAAGCAATTGGATGCGGATGATGGCGAGTTGACGCGCACACAAAAGGTGCGTCGCAAGATCATTGGTGAGAAGTTCGAAGATCTGGTGAACGCACTCTATGATGGTTCGCCCGAAATCTACACAGAAACCGAAGTGACGTATGAGGACGGCCGCAAAGGCGAAATCAGCGCGACGCTTGAGATACGTGATGCGGCAGTAGTTCCTGTCACAGGGTCAAAGATTGCTGCGGAATAAGGGACTTATGATGTTGGATTCAACAGATAGCTACGTCACAGAAGACGGCCGCACGATTGGCGGTGTTGTGATGGAGATGAAGAACATCACGCTGCGCTTTGGCGGTGTTGTGGCGATCAAGGATATCTCGTTCGATATTCGCGAAGGCGAAATCCGTGCGATTATCGGGCCGAATGGCGCTGGTAAATCGTCGATGCTGAATGTGATCTCGGGCTTTTATGTGCCGCAAGATGGTGAAATTCTGTTTCATGGTAAACCGCGTCCGCAGATGAAGCCTTATGAGGTTGCGCAGCAAGGTATCGCGCGCACCTTTCAAAACATCGCTTTGTTTGAGGGCATGACCGTTTTGGACAACGTCATGACTGGGCGTTTGAATAAGATGAATTCGGGTCTTCTGGCGCAAGCGATTTGGCGCGGCAAGGCGGAGCAGGAAGAGATTGAGAACCGCGAGAAAGCGGAGAAGATCATCGACTTCTTGGAGATCCAGCACATCCGCAAAACTCCTGTCGCACGTTTGCCCTATGGTCTGAAGAAGCGAGTCGAGCTGGCGCGCGCGCTTGTCTCAGAGCCGTCAATCTTACTCCTGGATGAGCCAATGGCAGGGATGAACGTTGAGGAGAAAGAGGACATGAGCCGCTTTATTCTGGATGTGAACGACGAATTTGGCACCACGATCGCGTTGATCGAACACGATATGGGCGTTGTTATGGACCTCTCTGACCGCGTTGTTGTGATGGATTACGGCAAGAAGATTGGTGACGGCACACCGAGCGATATTCGCAACAACCAAGCTGTGATTGATGCGTATTTGGGGGTGGCTCATGACTGATTTTATCTGCCTGCAACTTAAAATGGAGGCGATGTGATGCCCGAACAACTCGTCTTTGCGATGGAAGTGTTCCTCAATGGCTTAATGGCAGGCGTGCTGTATGCACTTGTCGCTTTGGGCTTTGTTTTGATCTTCAAAGCATCTGGTATTTTCAACTATGCCCAAGGGGTTATGGCGCTGTTTTCGGCGATGACCTTGGTGGGCATCATGAAGGGCCAAGTGCCTTTCGCGCACGTGATCAACGCGATCTTTGGCACGGATGTGCACTACTTTGGATGGACCGTGCCTGCGCTGCTTGCGATCATGTTAACTATCGCCGTCATGGTGCTGTTTGCTTGGGCCGTGCAGAAATATATCTTTCGTCACTTGGTCGGGCAGGAGCCGATTATCCTGTTCATGGCGACCATCGGCCTTGCCTACTTCCTTGAGGGCGTGGGAGATTTGATGTGGAACTCGGAGATCAAGAAGCTCGATGTTGGCCTGCCGCAGGGCATCAACGAGGCGATTGATAACTATACGTTCAACATCTTTGACTACGGTTTCTTTATTGACAACCTTGATATCGTGGCGACCGTGATTGCCGCGCTTTTGGTTGGTGGTCTTGTGATCTTCTCGCAGTACTCCAAAGAGGGCCGCGCAATGCGGGCTGTCGCGGATGATCACCAAGCGGCTTTGTCCGTGGGTGTTTCGCTCAACTTTATCTGGATCATGGTCTGGTCTGTCGCGGGTTTTGTCGCTTTGGTGGCAGGGATCATGTGGGGAACGAAATCGGGGGTGCAATTCTCGCTTTCCTTGATCGCACTCAAAGCGCTCCCTGTTCTTATGCTGGGTGGATTTACGTCTATCCCCGGAGCGATTGTCGGTGGTCTTATTATCGGCGTTGGCGAGAAGTTGTTTGAGTTCGCGATTGGCCCGATGGTTGGCGGCGCGACGGAGAATTGGTTCGCTTATGTGCTGGCTCTCATCTTTCTTGTCTTCAGACCCCAAGGTCTGTTTGGCGAGAAGATTATTGAGAGGGTGTAGCGATGCTGGATCACCTCACTTACGCCCTGAAATCTTCCGAAGGAACCGTCTAAATGTTTTACCGTGAAGCGGGCGATTTCAAGACGTCCTATACAGACGACAGCCAGACCTTTCCGATCAAGTTTGACCGGTATCGCTACTATGTAGTCTTGGGCGTGGCCTTTGGTGTCATTCCATTCTTGATCAATGATTATTGGGCGAACGCGTTTTTATTGCCGTTCCTTATCTATTCGATTGCGGCAATCGGGTTGAACATTCTGACAGGGTATTGCGGACAAGTTTCGCTGGGGACCGGCGGCTTTATGGCCGTGGGTGCCTATGCTTGCTATAAGTTGATGACGGCATTTCCAGATGTGAACATCTTTTTCCATGTGATTGCGGCGGGGGGTATTACTGCGATTGTATGCACTGCGTTCGGTTTGCCGTCTCTTCGGATTAAGGGCTTCTATTTAGCTGTTGCGACCCTTGCCGCGCAGTTCTTTCTCGTCTGGCTATTTAATAAGGTCAGCTGGTTCTACAACTATTCTGCTTCTGGTCAGATCAACGCACCGGAGCGCACTGTATTTGGCGTGCCTGTAACGGGTGCGAACACCGAGGCTTGGGCGACCTATCTGTTTTGCCTCGTCTTTCTGGCTATCAGTGCGATTATCGCGCGTAATCTCACGCGTGGGATGCAAGGGCGCAAGTGGATGGCGATCCGCGATATGGATATTGCGGCGGAGATTATTGGGGTGAACCCGCTGAAAGCGAAGCTGAGTGCTTTTGCGGTGTCTGGTTTCTTCATTGGCATCTCTGGCGCGCTGTTCTTTGCAGTCTATCTTGGCGCAGCCGAAGCAGGTGATAGTTTTGGCATTCAGAAGTCTTTTCTTGTTCTGTTTATGATCATCATTGGTGGCCTTGGTTCTATCTTCGGTTCCTTTGCTGGTGCTGCCTTCCTTGTGCTTCTGCCAGTTGCGCTGAAGCTCGTTGGCGTGGATCTGTTCGGCTGGCCCACGGACATCGTTGCGCACATTCAGTTGATCATCGTCGGCGCGCTTATCATTATCTTTTTGATCGCAGAGCCGCATGGCATCGCCCAACTTTGGCGCGTTGCGAAAGAGAAATTACGCCTTTGGCCCTTCCCGCATTAAAGCGCGGGGCCAAAGAACAATAAGGGGCGAATGCCCCACACATCGGACTAACAATGGGAGGAAAACCCCGATGAAGATGAAACTAACAACAATGGCGCTCACAGCGCTGATGGCCGCAGGCCCTGCTATGGCAGATCTTGTGTTCCCATCACTTTCTTATCGCACAGGACCGTTCGCGGCTGGAGGAATTCCATTCGCAGACGGCTATGCGGATTACTTCACACTATTGAACGAGCGTGATGGTGGTATCGGTGGTATTCCAGCGAGACTATTGGAATGCGAAACAGCCTATAACACTGAAAAAGGCGTTGAGTGTTACGAGTCTACAAAGGGCGAAGGCGCTTTGGTTTATCAACCGCTTTCGACTGGAATAACTTACCAGTTGATTCCTAAAGCAACTGCTGATGGCATTCCAATTCACTCCATGGGTTACGGTCGTACCTCTGCGAAAAATGGTAAAGTATTCAGCCATGTATTCAACTATCCCGTCAATTACTGGGATGGTGCCTCAGTCGGTGTCAACCACTTCAAAAAGCAAGCAGGCGGTTCGCTTGAGGGCAAAAAAATCACGCTTTTGCATTTCAATGGTGCATACGGAAAAGAACCAATTCCGACGCTTGAGGCACTATCTGCGCAAGAGGGCTTCTCTCTGAACACCATCGCAATTGACTATCCTGGACAGGAACAAAAATCGCAGTGGCTTCAAATTCGACGCGAGCGTCCTGATTACGTTCTGTTCTGGGGCTGGGGTGTTATGAACCAAGTGGCTGTTCAGGAAGCCTCAAACATCCGTTTCCCAATGGAGAACTTCATGGGCATCTGGTGGTCTGGAGCCGAGCTTGACGTAATTCCCGCTGGCGACGGCGCGAACGGTTATAAGGCGCTACAGTTTCATAACGTAGGCAACGACTTTCCAGTTTTTGCGGATATCCAGAAACACGTTTTAGACGCTGGCAAAGCTGCAGGTGCGGGTGATCAAATCGGTACAGTCTTATACAATCGTGGTGTCTACGCTGCATTCTTGGCCGCTGAAGCTGCGAAAGCTGCTCAAGCTGCAAACGGTACGAAGGACATAACGCCAGCAATGATGCGCGATGCGATGGAAGCATTGAAGATTGATGAGGCAGTCATGGCCGCAGCTGGATTGCCAGGCTTTGGCCCTGAGTTCCAAGTGACTTGTGAAAACCACGGTGGTGGTGGCATGGCTGCGGTTTCTCAGTGGGATGCAGCAGCGCAGAGCTGGTCTTTGGTCTCCGAATTTGAGGCATCCGACAATGCAATTATTGAGCCGTTGATCATGGCTGATTCAAAGGCGTATGCCGACGAAAACGCTATCGAAGGTCGTTGTAACTAAACTCCTCTTGGTCCGGCAGGCATCGCGTTTGCCGGACCACCCTAACCGAAATTTATGACAGGCGTTTGACATGCTAGATTCTGCTCCGACGACAGAAAAACTGCTCGAAGTGAGCAACATTGAAGTGATCTACAACCACGTGATCCTTGTGTTGAAGGGCGTGAGCCTGTCTGTGCCCAAAGGCGGCATCGTTGCTTTGCTGGGCGGCAATGGCGCCGGCAAAACCACGACCCTGAAAGCCATTTCCGGGCTGCTGAAATCAGAGCGCGGTGATATTACCAAAGGCTCTGTCAGCTATCGCGGTGCCGATCTTGCGGGTCGCGATCCTGCGGATCTTGTGCGCTCTGGCGTTATTCAGGTGATGGAGGGCCGTCACTGTTTTGAGCACCTTACCGTTGAGGAAAATTTGCTTACAGGGGCCTACACACGCAAGGACGGCAAGGGCGCTATAGTTGCTGATCTTGAGATGGTTTATGATTACTTCCCACGTTTGAAAGAACGCCGCAAATCGCAAGCGGGCTATACCTCTGGTGGTGAGCAGCAGATGGTTGCGATGGGTCGTGCATTGATGTCGCGCCCTGAAACGGTTCTACTAGATGAGCCTTCCATGGGTCTCGCACCGCAACTTGTTGAACAGATTTTCGAGATTGTGAAAAAGATCAACGAAGAGCAAGGCGTAACCATTTTACTTGCGGAGCAGAACACCAACGTCGCTCTGCGCTATGCGCATTACGGTTATATTCTAGAGAGCGGTCGCGTAGTCATGGACGGTCCCGCTGCAGAGCTGCGCGAAAACCCTGATGTGAAGGAGTTTTATCTCGGCATGTCCGATGAGGGCCGCAAGTCGTTCCGAGATGTGCGCTCTTACCGTCGTCGCAAGCGTTGGCTGAGCTGATCCGCCCCTAACATCCCTTCCATTAGTGAGCTGCCCTTCATGACCAATTATTTCGACACGCTTGAGACACGCTCCGCTGATGAGCGCGCCACGCAGCAAAGCGCCGCGTTGATGGAGCAACTTGCGTGCGCGACCAGTGCAGACGGAAATTGTCTGGATGCAAGCGGTGTTGCTGGTATCGACGATCTCGCGAAACTTCCTGTTTTGCGCAAGTCCGAACTGCTGAAATGGCAGGCAGAAAAGCCGCCTTTTGGTGGCATCAACACGTCTAACGTTGCGCATATCTTTCAATCTCCAGGTCCTATCTATGAACCTGGAGGCATCACCCATGATTGGTGGCGTATCGGTCGTTTCTTGCATGCGCTTGGTATTGGAAAAGGTGACATTGTTCAGAACTGCTTCGGCTATCATTTGACCCCTGCTGGCTCTATCTTCGAGAACGGCGCACGCGCTGTCGGCGCGACTGTACTTCCTGCGGGAACGGGTCAAACCGAATTGCAAGTGCGCGCTGCTAAGGACGTTGGGTCGACTGCTTATGCTGGTACTCCAGACTATCTTAAGGTGATCCTCGATAAGGCCGATGAGATGGGCGTTGCGCTTGGCATCACCAAAGCTGCTGTCGGCGGCGGAGCGCTCTTCCCGAGCTTGCGCGCCGAGTATGCAGACCGTGGTATTCTCTGCCTGCAAAATTACGCGACTGCAGACCTTGGCAACGTGGCTTATGAAAGCCAAGCGCAAGAAGGTATGATCGTGGATGAAGGCATCATCCTAGAAATCGTCACCCCTGGCACAGGCATCCCAGTTGAGCCGGGCGAAGTTGGCGAAGTCATCGTCACATCGCTGAACCCCGACTACACGCTTATTCGCTTTGCGACAGGCGATCTCAGTGCTGTCATGACAGGCACCTCGCCATGCGGCCGCACGAATATGCGCATCAAAGGCTGGATGGGTCGCGCGGATCAAACGACCAAGATCAAAGGTATGTTCGTGCGTCCTGAACAGGTTGCTGATCTGGTAGCGAGCCATGAAGGCATCGCGCGCGTGCGCGTAGTGGCGAGCCGTGAAGCAGAAAAAGATGTCCTGAAGGTGCAGATTGAAAGCGCCACAACTGATGCGAGTGCATTTGAAAGCGCCGTGCAATCGATCTTGAAGATGAAGGGCGCGATTGAAGTGGTCGGCATTGGTGAGCTGCCACGCGATGGTCTGGTGATTGAAGATTGCCGTCACTACGATTGAACCGTTACGCGTCAACCTTTCCGCAAGATAGCTGCCAATAGCAAATGTTGAACGTCGGGTAACGGGTTTTATGTGATGCACGTTTGAGGGGAATAAGACCCTAAAAATCCAACTTGCACTATGGCTGTCCCAGATCCCCTTTTGACAACTTAATGTTCCGATAAGACGCCTCGGCAGAGTTCGGGTTCTTTCCTCTATAAAGACCAAACGAAAGATTTGCGCCCTTCTTGGAGTAGGTGTAAGAAGCATTTCGTCCTTCAGTGGTGAACGTTTCTTCACCATTTACATAGAAGCGAAAGAATGTCTTGTCAGCGCGATCTGCGCGAAACACAATGCGGAAACTAAGCCATTCGTTTAGCCAATCCCCTCGGTATACTGCGACATTGTTGAATTCTTGCCCCGCGATCAATCTGATTGCGTCTTGATAAGCGGTCAAATTCGCTGAACCTTGCGAACCGCCTGCATGGATCTGAAAAATCGAACCCGCGCTGAAATGAGATATCTTGATATCAAAATCTAATGTGTATGTTTTGCCATGTGCAATATTACGGCAGTGTCTCAATTCCGCTCGCTGCTTAGTAAAGTTGATAAACTTCGTTGAACTGAAGACACTATTTCTTGCTTCTTCTGATGTATAGTCTGCACCATCATAGTCCCCAGACTGAAGTCGTAATGTAAATTTTGAAGTATCTTCTGATGATCTTTCAAATGAATTTTTTCTAGGGAACCTTCCCTTTTTACATAACTTTAACCCGGACGCTTCGGGGGCAATATATTTTGCTTCCTCGACAACCTCGAGATATTCATTTTGCGAAAATTCACCATCAAAATCCATATCTCTATGGTTGAGGAAATATGTGAAAGCCTTCTCGGTTTGGGGTCCCCAAGCACCGTCTGGACGCCCAACTTACAGCTTAAGGCTCGCCAGAATTTTTTGTACTTCGAGTAGTTTACTGTCTGCAAACGATGGCAAACCAGCCAGTGAAAATGCTACGACAAATACAATGATTTTCAGGAAAATATCCCTTTATTGAGCTCTCTTGGATCAGAGTGATTGATATCCGCAATGTCAAGATAGGATCGAAAGCCGATAATGGCTGTTATATAATATCAAGTACATACTCACCTCACAAAAAGAAAAGGCCGCCTCGCAAGAGACGGCCCATCCTAATTTTAAAAGCTAATTGCTCTTAACCCTGACGGGCCTTGAAGCGAGGCTGTGTTTTGTTGATCACATAAACACGGCCCTTGCGGCGCACGATACGACAGTCGCGGTGACGCGACTTCAGCGAGCGGAGCGAGTTTTTAACCTTCATAGGTCTTCTCCTCTTACGCGGCGCTGATTGCGCCTCGGTGGTTAGCGCCCAAAATTGGGCAAGAAATTCATGGTGGGCGATACAAGGATCGAACTTGTGACCCCTTCGATGTCAACGAAGTGCTCTACCGCTGAGCTAATCGCCCATGAAACCGTTACGAAACCGTTGCCCAAAAAAAATTGGAACGCAGAATCCCGCACCGGTAAGGGGGGCTATAAAAGGAGTCGCACACAGGATCAAGAGCTTTTGGTATTTCAAACATTCGGTCTATAACAAGATGAGTAACAGGAGCATTCATGCCACGATCCAGCTTTCAACTCATGCGGCCGGACACACTCACCTCTAGTGTCGTTTGCGCATCCCCGCACAGCGGGCGCGAGTATGCATGGTCGTTTATGCGCCGCTCAGCATTAAGTGACCTCGCGATGCGATCTTCGGAGGACGCTTTCGTTGATGTGTTGATTGAAGACACGCCTTGTTTCGGTGCGCCTTTGCTAACAGCGACCGTGCCACGTGCTTTTGTGGATCTAAACCGAAGCCACGACGAGCTTGATCCTGCCTTGATAGATGGCGTGAAGAAGGTGGGGCATAACCCACGTGTTGCTTCGGGGCTTGGTGTCATACCGCGTGTTGTTGCGAACAGCCGTGCGATTTATCGTGGCAAACTAAGCCAAGCCGAAGCGCGCAAGCGGTTGCACGATTATTGGCATCCGTATCACGATCAGTTGGCGAGTTTACTGCAAGACGCGCGCGCGAAATTTGGCAACGCCCTTTTGCTTGATTTCCATTCCATGCCACACGAGGCGCTTGAGAATTTTGGTGGGTTGAAGAAAAATCGCCCCGATGTCGTACTCGGTGATCGCTTCGGGGCTTCCGCAAGTAGCGACCTCGTGGACCGCGTCGAGGCCGCATTCGCCAACGCAGGCTTCAAATTGGCGCGCAACACGCCGTTTGCGGGGGCTTACGTGACGAAAACCTATGGTCGGCCCGCCCGAAATCAGCACGCCATCCAGATCGAGATTGATCGGGCGATTTATATGAATGAACAGACCTTAACCAAAAGCGCAAGCTTCGCAGATGTGAAGCGCGCTGTGACCGAGGTTCTTGTCGAGGTATGTAACCTTAGCCGTGGCGCTTTGATGCCTGTCGCAGCCGAATAAAGCCTAGCGCAAAGACCGACCTTTTACGATCGCATCACTGCCAAAGCGAGCCCTGATTTTATCTGTTGCTCGTTCGGCTTTGTTGCGTCGCTCTGCGTCAGGGTCGAGCAAATCACCGCTTAAATCCGCCCCATCCGCTTTGGACAGATCCGACAGCCCCGTGCCAATCAAACGATATGGACCTTGATCGCCCAGAGCGTCAAAAAGCGCACGCGCTTCGCGGTACACGCGATCCGTCATTTGCGTAGGTTCACGCAGAGAAATGCGCCGTGTGATTTGCGTGAAATTTGCGCGTTTGAGTTTCAGTGTTACGACGCGCCCCGCAAGTTCCTTGGCTTTCGCACGATCCGCGACCTGTTCGGACAGCCGCCAAATATGACCATCAAGAATATCCAAGTCGGACGTGTCAGCGTTAAATGTTGTTTCCTTGGAAATACTTTTCATATGGGCATGTGCAGAGACCCGTCTAAAGTCTTCGCCGCGCGCAATGTGGAAAAGGCGCTCCCCCGTTCCGCCAAAACGCGCCACAAGATCTGCTTTGTCCCAGCGCAAAAGATCATCAAACGTGCGAATGCCAACCTTCTCCAGTGAGGCCTGTGCAGCAGGGCCGACACCCCAGATCATGCGCACTGGTTTACCGGCTAAAAACTCATGCGTTTCGGCTTGGCCAATCACAGAAAACCCGTGAGGTTTGTCCAGATCAGAGGCAACTTTTGCGAGGAACTTGTTGTGCGACAGACCAATAGATCCGGTGATGCCCACCTCGCTGCGCATTCGCTTGATCAAATGCGCAAGCATGACGGCTGGCGGTGCGCCGTGAAGGCGCTGGGTGCCGCGCAGGTCCATGAACGCCTCATCAAGGGAAAGGGGTTCAATGGCGGGTGTCAATTCCAGCATCATCGCTTTTACTGCTTTGGAAGCGTCGACATAGGCAGACATGCGCGGTTTGATCACGACAGCATCGGGGCATAGCTTCAACGCTTGAAACATTGGCATCGCAGAGCGCACGCCCTTGATGCGCGCCACATAGCAAGCCGTTGAGACAACACCGCGCCGCCCGCCGCCTATGATAACAGGCTTGTCCGCAAGTGTCGGATCGTCACGCTTTTCCACGCTCGCATAGAAAGCGTCACAATCCATGTGAGCGATGGAAAGTGTCATAAGCTCAGGATGCGAAATCACGCGCGCAGAGCGACAGGACGGGCAACGGTTGCCACGTTCGAAGTCTGTCAGGCAATCTCTGCAAAGTGCGGGCATGGACCGTCTCGGTTTAGAGGAATTCAAGTAGAGAGAGTACGCGGGGCACTGCGTGAGAGCAAACAGGCAACCTTTGTACTTTCGCCCGAGACTGCATATATGTGGAAAAGGTTTTTGGGAGAAAGTTATGTCATTGGACCAGTTGGCCCTTCAGTTTCTAAGCGAGAACACGTTTATTGTACTGCTCGCTGCATTCATCATTATTTGTATTCTGCTCGGTGTGCGGATCGTTCCGCAATCGGAAAAATTTGTTGTAGAGCGCTTTGGCCGTTTGCGGTCCGTGCTTGGGCCAGGAATCAACTTGATCGTGCCGTTTCTGGACAAAGTGGCGCATAAGATTTCTATCTTAGAACGCCAACTGCCCAATGCCACACAGGACGCGATCACTGCGGATAACGTGTTAGTACAGGTGGAAACGTCAGTGTTCTACCGCATTCTAGAGCCTGAAAAGACAGTGTACCGTATTCGTGATGTGGATGGTGCGATTGCGACGACAGTGGCAGGTATGGTGCGTTCTGAAATTGGTACGATGGAGCTTGATGAGGTTCAATCGAACCGCTCGCAATTGATTTCACAGATTAAGAAGTTGGTTGAAAGCGCGGTGGATGATTGGGGTATCGAAGTGACCCGTGCAGAGCTTTTGGATGTGAACCTCGATCAAGCGACCCGTGATGCGATGTTGCAGCAACTCAATGCAGAACGCGCGCGTCGCGCACAAGTTACAGAGGCAGAGGGCGCAAAGCGATCTGTCGAGCTTGCTGCGGATGCGGAATTGTATGCGGCTGAACAAATTGCCAAAGCCCGCCGGATTGAAGCCGATGCGGAAGCTTACGCCACTGGCGTCGTTGCGTCTGCGATTGCGAACAATGGTATGGAAGCGGCGCAGTATCAGGTTGCGCTTAAACAGGTGGAGGCTTTGACGGCGCTTGGCAGTAGCTCAGGATCGCAAACGGTTGTTGTACCGTCGAGCGCGATGGATGCGTTTGGTGATGCGTTCAAGATGTTAAAAGGAGGGTCCAAGTAGTGTGGACCTCTTGGGTATTTTGGATGATCGCGGCTGTGGGCTTGGCAATTCTAGAAGTTTTTGCGCCAAGCTTTATCTTCTTGGGCTTTGCGATTGGCGCTGCTTTGGTGGGCCTAATTCTATTGATCGGTGGATCTGCGATCAGCCTTAGCCTGCCTATGACGTTCCTTGTGTTCGCAGTTGTGTCGTTGATCTCGTGGATCGCGTTGCGCCAACTGTTGGGAGTGCGTCGCGGGCAAGTGAAGGTCTGGGACGAAGACATCAACGACTGACGGTTCGGTGTCTTTGCGTGCTGAGCACACAAGGCGACCTCGCGTCGCTTATACAGTCGTCAGTTCGTCCAGAATTGCTTGGGCTGCTGCCTTGTGATCATCTGCGTCGCGAACGGGGCGTCCCACAACGATATGATCAGCGCCGTTTGAAATGGCGCTTGAAGGCGTAGCGATGCGTTTTTGATCACCAGAGGCCGCACCCGCAGGGCGCACACCGGGGGTGACGATCAAACGACCTTGGGATTCTGGCAGTGCGCGAATAGCTGCTGCTTCTTGTGGGGAGGAAATGATCCCGTCTGCGCCAGCTTCAAACGCGCGTCCCGCACGATCGATCACCAGATCAGGAACAGCGCCGTCGCGGATCAGGCAATCATCCAGATCAGCGCGATCCAATGATGTTAGAATGGTTACGCCCAAAATTTTAAGGTTTGTACCAGACGCGCCCTCTTTCGCGGCGCGGATCACATGTGGATCACCATGGACGGTCAGAAAATCCAGATCGAACTGCGCAAGTCCGCGCACAGCCGCTTCAACTGTTGCACTGATATCGAACAGCTTCATATCTAGAAAGATACGCTTGCCCATTTCGCCTTTCAGCTCGTTAGCGAGCGCAAGCCCGCCACCTGTCAACATGCCCAAGCCGATCTTGTAGAACGACACTGTGTCGCCCAAGGTTTCGGCCATTTTCAGCCCGTCGATGGCATTTTGCACATCAAGGGCGACGATTAAGCGATCATCGGACATTCTGGGTCTCCTGCTGGGGTCGCCCTCCTATCGCGCGGAGGGGGCAGCAGGTCAAGTGAATGGGATTAAGTCGCATAGCCTTCAGGCGAAACACCCGGTGCAAATTTCACGTAAGATTTGCTGATACGATATTCTGGCATACGATGCACTTGACGCATCGCCTCGAACACGAAAGCCAGTAGAGGATTGCGTTTCTCAGCTTCACGGCCCGGTTTGACTTGGCAGCCAAAAATCATATCACCTGAATTGGTGATAAAGGACACTTTGCCGGTGCCAGCTGTTTCTGGTGTGAATTCCTGAATTGGTCTTACGTCAATTCTCTTAACGATCATCATTGTCTCTACTCCTGCTTGAGCCTCGTTTTGAGGCCTCTCATTGTATCTCTGACAACCTTAAAGCAGCGAATCTGGGCGAAATGTGTCCAAATGCGCGTTAATAACGTGGCAGGCTTCTCTTGATACGGCATGGAGCACTGCCCACATTGCGTATGAGGCCCGACGCCAAGCGTGCTGCATAGCAGGCGCGAACGATCAGTCGGGTGCTTTATAAGGAGTACGACACATGGACCTTAACACGTTCACAGAGCGTTCGCGCGGTTTCATCCAAGCGGCGCAAACCATTGCACAACTCAAAGATCATCAGCGTTTGCTACCCGAACATATTTTGAAAGCACTGATGGATGACGACCAAGGGTTGGCTTCCAATTTAATCTCCCGTGCAGGCGGTGCGCCTATGCGTGTTGTCGAGGCGGTTGATGCCACTGTTGCCAAGATCGCCAAAGTCAGTGGGGATGCGGGGCAAACCTATTTGGATAGTCAAACGGGCAAAGTGCTTGCCGAGGCGGAAAAGCTGGCGAAGAAAGCGGGCGATAGTTTCGTTCCTGTCGAACGTATCTTGCAGGCTTTGTCCTTGGTGAAGTCCAAAGCGCGCGAAGCCTTGGAGGCAGGTGCCGTTTCAGCGCAGAGCCTGAACACAGCGATCAACGATATTCGTAAGGGTCGCACGGCGGACAGTGCCTCTGCTGAGGACGGGTATGATGCGCTTAAGAAATACGCGACGGACCTGACTGAGATGGCGGAGAAGGGCAAGATCGATCCGATTATTGGTCGCGATGAAGAAATCCGCCGAGCCATGCAGGTTTTGTCGCGTCGCACCAAGAATAATCCTGTGCTCATAGGGGAACCCGGCGTTGGTAAAACTGCGATTGCCGAAGGTTTGGCCTTGCGCATCATTAATGGCGATGTGCCAGAGTCTTTGCGCAACAAGCGACTGATGTCGCTCGATATGGGCGCACTAATTGCGGGTGCTAAATATCGCGGCGAGTTCGAAGAGCGTTTGAAAGCGATCCTGTCAGAGGTGACGAGTGCCGCTGGTGAAATCATCCTGTTTATTGATGAGATGCACACGCTTGTTGGCGCGGGCAAAGGCGATGGTGCGATGGATGCGTCAAACCTTTTGAAACCTGCTCTTGCACGTGGCGAATTGCACTGCGTTGGTGCGACGACATTGGACGAATATCGCAAGCACGTTGAAAAAGACGCAGCGCTCGCGCGGCGGTTCCAGCCTGTCATGGTAGAAGAGCCGACAGTCGAAGATACCATTTCGATCCTGCGGGGCATCAAGGAAAAATACGAACTCCACCATGGTGTGCGCATTTCCGATAGCGCGCTGGTGGCGGCTGCCACCCTTTCGCACCGCTATATCACCGATCGCTTTTTGCCCGACAAAGCCATCGACTTGATGGATGAGGCAGGCAGCCGACTGCGCATGGAAGTGGATAGCAAACCCGAAGAGTTGGATGCGCTGGATCGCGAGATTATGCAAAAGCAGATTGAGGCTGAAGCGCTGAAACTTGAGGATGATCGGGCTTCAAAGGATCGTCTTGAGGCGCTTGAGAAAGATCTTGCCGATTTGCAAGAACGTTCTTCAGAGATGACCGTGCAGTGGCAAGCAGAGCGTGACAAGCTCGCGGGTGCGCGCGAGATGAAAGAGCTGCTGGATCGTGCACGCGCCGATCTTGATATCGCCAAACGCGAAGGCAATCTCGCGAAAGCGGGGGAACTATCGTATGGTGTGATCCCCGAGCTGGAGAAGATGCTTGGCGATGCGGAGAACCGTGAAGACAGCGACGTTATGGTCGAAGAAGCTGTGCGTCCTGAACAGATCGCAAGCGTGGTTGAGCGTTGGACAGGTATTCCGATGTCGAAGATGCTTGAGGGCGAGCGTGACAAACTGTTGCGCATGGAAGATGCGCTGCATGGGCGTGTGATTGGTCAACATTCTGCGGTAACTTCGGTTGCGAATGCCGTGCGTCGTGCGCGCGCTGGTTTGAATGACGAGAATCGACCTTTGGGTTCGTTCCTGTTCCTTGGGCCAACAGGTGTTGGGAAAACTGAGCTGACGAAAGCAGTGGCAGAATTTCTCTTTGATGACGACAGTGCGATGGTGCGCATTGATATGTCTGAGTTCATGGAGAAACACTCAGTCGCGCGTCTTATTGGTGCTCCTCCGGGCTACGTGGGCTACGATGAGGGCGGCGTATTGACCGAAGCAGTGCGTCGTCGTCCGTATCAGGTCGTGCTCTTTGATGAGGTGGAAAAAGCGCATCCAGATGTGTTCAACGTGCTCTTGCAAGTGCTCGATGATGGTGTGCTGACCGATGGCCAGGGACGCACTGTGGATTTCAAACAAACGTTGATTATCCTCACCTCTAACCTTGGGGCGCAGGCGCTTAGTCAGCTGCCTGAAGGTGCTGATGCAAGTGATGCGAAACGTGATGTGAACGACGCTGTGCGTGCGCATTTCCGGCCAGAGTTCTTGAACCGCCTCGATGAGACGATCATCTTTGATCGCCTTGCGCGGGGTGACATGGCTGGGATTGTGGAAATCCAACTCAAGCGTCTCGCAAAACGTCTGGTCTCGCGCAAGATCACGCTTGATTTGGACGATGCTGCGAAGAAATGGCTTGCTGATGAGGGTTATGACCCTGTGTTTGGCGCGCGTCCTTTGAAGCGTGTGATCCAGCGCGCGTTGCAGAACCCATTTGCGGAAATGTTGCTTGCGGGGGATGTGGGCGATGGCGCGACCATTGATGTGAGCGCAGGAGTGGAAGGGTTGATCATCGGCGACAAAGTGGCGAGCACCAATCGCCCGCGTCCGGAAGATGCTGTGGTGCATTGATCCGATTGCCCTGTGTGCTTAGCACGCAGGGCAACATCCTGACATAAACCGTGCTTTGACACTGCACAGCCAAAATTAGAAAACGGCCTCATAACCCCAACTACGAGGCTGTTTTCATGCAAATGCCCCCTGACATGGTAATTTTCGATTGCGACGGTGTGATCGTCGACAGCGAGGGCATCACCAATCGCGTGATTCAGGAAAACTTAAAAACCTATGGTCTAGATCTCGCCCTTGACGAGATTATGCGCTTGTTCGTGGGTGGTACGATGCAAGGCGTGATGGATCTCGCGCGCGATATGGGTGCCAAGTTGCCGGATAGTTGGCTCGACGAGATTTACCCCGAAATGCATGCAGCCTTAGCGATTGAGGTCGAAGCCGTCCCAGGTGCGATTGCGGTTCTCGATGCGCTAGACGCCGCTGGCGTTCCTTATGCGATTGGCTCGAACGGACCTCATGCGAAAATGGAGGTTACATTGGTGCGTACAGGGCTGAAAGACCGGCTCAAAGGACGTATTTATTCGCGTGAGGATGTGCCAAACCCAAAGCCCGCGCCAGATGTGTATTTACTTGCCGCGAAGAATGCAGGTGTTTCACCGGATCGCTGCGTTGTCATCGAAGATAGTGCGAGTGGTGCGAAAGCAGGTGTTGCAGCTGGTATGCGGACCTATGGATTTTACGCAGAAACACCCAAAGAACGGCTCGCCACGATTTGCGATGCTCTGTTCAACGATATGGCTGATTTACTAGCACTGTTGGGGCTGACAAAATAATAGGGGCGCAGGCCGTCAACGACCTGCACCCCTTCTTCCAATCCAGACGTCTGCGTGAGTGGGTTAACCTGGACGGAAGGTCTCGCGGATACTTTGCGCCTTAGCCGCCGAGATCAGGGAGAACGCCGGCCTCAACAGCATCCTTAAGTTCTTGCTCAGTAAGTGCGCCATCGCCATTCGCGTTTGCCAATGTGAACTGGTCTTCGCTGATTTCAGGATAGGCGGCTTTCATTTCTTCCATGCTTAGCATTTTGTCGGCATTCGCGTCGGCGTTCGACATTGCGAAGCTCGCTGTTGCAAAGGAAAGTGCCGTGAGTGTGGGTGCGGCTTTTAGGTACATGAGTGGTCTCCATTGGTATCGCGCATCAAATATGTGCGCAGTGCAATGATGTGAGATCGGTCCGTATCTTGCAGTCCTAGCCTGTATCTATGCGTTTTTTCGGCCAGAAGTTGCGCATTTTGTCAAATTACCTAAGCGGCGTTTCGCACCACCAAACGGGGTTGGCCGATATAGGCCAAGTTAAGCTCAAGCCAGCTGGGCATATGTGCGGGAACACGCCTGAAAATACAAAACCCCACCAGCGGAGGCTGATGGGGTTTTGCGTTTACGATTGGCATACTCGTTTTAGTGGCCTTGGTCATTTGCGTGCTGGATCGCTTGCAGATGAAGGACGCGATCAGACGTAACTATCCTGTCATTGGACGTTTCCGGTATTTGTTTTCCAGGCTTGGTGAGTTCTTTTGGCAGTATTTCGTTGCGATGGATCGTGAGGAACTGCCGTTTAACCGTGCACAACGTGAATGGGTGATGCGCGCGGGCGAGGGCAAAGGTAATACCGTTGCGTTCGGCTCGACCCGCAGTCTGAATGTCACTGGTACACCGATCTTTGCGAATGCCGCTTTTCCACCGCTCGATGATCCATTTTCTAGCTCTGAACTTTTGGTTATCGGACCAGAAACGCGCGCACCCTACCTTGCTTCCAGCTTTTTCAATGTATCGGGCATGAGGTATGGCGCGATTTCAAAACCGGTGGTGCAAGCGTTAGGCCGCGGTGCGAAAGAGGTGGGTGTTTGGCTAAACACGGGTGAGGGCGGGCTAAGCCCATTCCATTTGGAAGGTGGCTGTAACGTGGTCTTTCAGATTGGCACGGCCAAATATGGTGTGCGCGATGCGCAAGGCGGTATGAGTGACGACAAGCTGCGCAAGGCTGCTGTTCATGAGAGTGTGCGTATGTTCGAATTGAAACTCGCCCAAGGTGCAAAACCCGGTAAGGGCGGTATTCTTCCGGGGGCGAAAGTGACGGCGGAGATCGCTGAGATCAGGGGCATTCCAGAGGGCAGTGATAGCTTGTCCCCAAACCGCCATCTTGAGATTGATGATTGGGGTAATCTATTGGATTTCGTCGCGCACATGCGCGAGGTCACAGGCAAACCTGTGGGCATCAAAAGTGTGGTTGGAACCGAAACTGGTATGCAAGGTTTGTTTAATGAGATCGCGGCGCGCGGTGCCGCGTTAGCGCCTGACTTTATTACCATCGACGGTGGTGAAGGAGGTACAGGTGCAGCGCCAATGCCGCTAATTGATCTCGTTGGCATGTCGATCAGAGAGGCGCTGCCCTTGGTCGTGGATATGCGTAATCGCGCGGGCTTGAAAGATCGTGTGCGCATCATTGCGAGTGGTAAATTGGTGAATTCGAGCGATCTCGCATGGGCGTTGGCAGCAGGTGCTGATTTGGTCACGTCTGCGCGTGGCTTTATGTTTTCGCCCGGTTGCATTCAGGCGCTAAAGTGCAACAAGAATACGTGCCCGACGGGCATCACGACACATGACCCGAGGTCTCAAAAGGACTGGTAGTGGAAGACAAATACAAGCGTGTCGCACGCTATGCCAAAAGCCTGATCAAAGAGGTCGAAACCATCGCGCATTCCGTGGGTGTGACGGAACCGCGCCAATTCCGCCGCCATCATGTGCGTTTGATGCAAGACAACGGGCGATCCGAGCTGATGTCGGATCTGTATCCTGTTTGTTTGCTAAGCTGGTCTGCAGCGATGCGCGCAATCTTTTCGCCGGGCAGCATTAACAGGCCAACAATAGCAATGGCGACCGCCACAAGGACGATCACGACCAATTGGATCAAGAAACGCATCTGGCTGTTCCGCCTGGTTCTTCGTGATTCTATGCGTGGTGCTGCCCTACTGCAACCTATGGGCGCTCACTTTCAGAAGAGTGGCAAGAGGTTGCTTGTGCGGTTTCCCTTCTCTTAGCACGCAGTTGCCCGTATAGAGCGCGCCATGACACAGAACCCTCCTTCGCTTCGCCCTGATCTAGCGCCTTCTGCCAAGCTGCCTGACGCCGCGCGTCCCGGCCAGCCCCGCATTGGTATGGTCAGCCTTGGTTGCCCTAAGGCTTTGGTCGACAGCGAGCGTATCCTGACGCGGCTTCGCGCCGAAGGGTATGGCATCTCGCCTGATTATTCGGGCGCAGATGCGGTGATCGTGAACACTTGTGGATTTCTTGATAGCGCCAAGGCGGAAAGCCTTGATGCGATTGGTGAGGCCTTGCAAGCGAACGGCAAGGTTATCGTGACAGGATGTTTGGGGGCAGAGCCAGACTATATTCGCGAACATCACCCAAAGATTTTGGCTGTCACTGGTCCACATCAATACGAACAGGTTTTGGACGCTGTGCATAGTGCGGTGCCGCCATCGCCTGATCCGTTTGTGGATCTTCTGCCTGCCTCTGGCGTGTCGCTAACACCACGGCATTACAGTTATCTTAAGATCTCGGAGGGCTGCAATCACAAGTGTAAATTCTGCATTATTCCCGATATGCGTGGTCGTCTTGCGTCGCGGCCTGCCCATGCTGTTCTGCGGGAAGCGGAAAAGCTGGTGGAGAGTGGCGTGAAGGAGCTGTTGGTGATCTCTCAAGATACCTCTGCATATGGCCTTGATCGAAAGTATGATGTGAACCCTTGGAAAGATGGTGAGGTGCGTTCGCATATCACTGATCTAAGCCGTGAAATTGGCAAGCTCGGCGCGTGGGTACGGCTGCATTATGTGTATCCTTACCCATCTGTGCGCGAATTGATCCCTTTGATGGCCGATCCTGAGAACGGTTTGCTCCCCTACCTCGATATCCCCTTCCAACATGCGCATCCTGATGTTTTGAAACGTATGGCGCGCCCTGCGGCCGGGTCGAAAACCTTGGACGAGATTACCGCGTGGCGTGCGACATGCCCTGACATTACTTTGCGCTCGACCTTTATTGTTGGCTATCCGGGTGAGACAGAGCAAGAGTTCCAAACATTGCTCGATTGGATGGATGAAGCGCAGCTCGATCGTGTTGGGTGTTTCCAGTACGAAAATGTCGAGGGCGCACGCAGCAATGCTTTGCCTGATCATGTCCCAAGCGAGGTTAAGCAAGAGCGTTGGAACCGTTTCATGGAAAAAGCGCAAGCGATTTCAGAGGCAAAGCTGGCGGCGAAAGTTGGCACGCGCATGGAGGTTATCGTTGACGAGATTGATGATGAAGCTGCGACGTGTCGTACCAAGGCGGATGCGCCTGAGATTGATGGCAATCTGTTTATCGATGAAGGTTACGAAGGGCTGAACGTGGGCGACATTGTCACGGTCACAGTGGATGAAGCCGGCGAATATGATCTGTGGGGTGTTTTAGAAGCTTAAGGTTTTGCTAACTAATCTTGCTTAGTTAATAACCATGTTGCTAAGGCTCTTATTTTTATTCTGTTTGTGTGCCGTATCTGCTTGCTCAAATGGTGATCCTGAAGCTGAAGTCATTTGTTTGCTTGAAACCTGTAGTGGTGACGACGATGGTGATGACGTCGGGAATGATCGTATCGAAGATGAAGAACCAAATACGATCACGATTTCTGCAACGGACGTTTCCATCGGCCAGTTGATCGGGAATATTGATGATGCAAATTATAATCCTGCATTTCAGATATTTACGATTTCCGCGCCTGGTCTTGATGCGCAACTCAATCGGTTATTTACGGCTGACTACAATGGCATTTTAGCCATGCGAGACCCGACAGAAACACATAACGCATACCTTGGCCAAGGAACTGGCACCAGAGTCGTCGTTTACTCTGGTGGCCTCGCAGGAAATGTTCAAAGGCTTGCCGCTTTTGGTCGTAGGAGTGCTGCGGAACTTCCACTCACAGGAAGCGCGGAGTTTAATGGGGACTACGTTGGTTTTACGCCCACGCGACGGGTCAATGGACGGGCCAGTTTGGATGTTGATTTCGCAGCGGCGACGATAAGCGGCTCCATCACAAATCGTGTGCTTCGCCTTAAACCCGACAATACTTTAGATGCGGTGAACCCCCTCAGCACACTTGATTTAGGATCAGCCACAATAAGCAATGCTGGTCGGTTCTCAGGTGCGACAACAGGCGGCGAAATCGTAAATGGCCAAATCGTGTGGAACCCAGCGACAGGGAGCTTCGCAGGATTGATCGGTGGTGCCACAGGCAATGAAGCCGTCGGAACCGTTTCTGTGGATCATATCGATACGACAGGAGGAAGTTTTCAAGAAACTGGCGGCTTCCTTGCGACTAGGTAACATTTGCGGCTAGGTGTCTGTGTGACGCAATTCAAAGGCAGACAACATGAGCACTTCGCGTACAGAGATCACCGTAGAGGGTCACAATTTTCAAATCATGACAGAACAAACCGACGGTGTTTGGCGTGCTGAAGTTGTGAACAGCGATAAATCATCCTTCGCGTTTGATTCGACCTTTGACAGTGAGGCGGAAGCCGTCGCACATACGAGCAATGCTTTGCTGGGTCGCGATATTTCAGATTTTCTTGGATAAGAAATCCCTGATTTGTGCTTTGTGGTGGGGGATCGCCTCCGGGCGATCCAAGTAAGTTGTAATCGGTATCATACGCCATTGCTGACCTTCCTCGCCGAGTTCTATGCTTTCGATCTCTTTTGCGGTGATCGGCGGGACAAAGAACCAATTAATAGTGTCTTCTATCAGCATGCTTGGATATGCGCGCGACCAGATGATGCGGCTCAAGGGTAAGGTGAGCGCGAACTCCTCCTTCGTTTCGCGCAATGCGCATTCGACGGGCGTTTCGTAGCCCTCAGCCCCAACGCTCAGTAAGTCCCAAAGCGCAGGGTAGGGAATATTTGCGAGGTCATCGCGCAGATACGTCAGAAGTTGATCTTCGCAAAACGACAGAATCTTTGCGCCCCGAAGGTAGGTTGTGGCGGTGTCAGCCCATCAGGACTTGTCCGAATTCATCACGCAGATTGCGCTTGAGCACCTTGCCCGTCGCATTGCGGGGAAGAGCATCTGTGAATACAACCGCATCCGGCTTTTGCCAGCTCGCGATTTTTCCGTCAAAGAATGCGATCAAATCATCCGGCTTTGGGTCACAGCCCTCTGCCTTTACAGCGACAAGCACGGGGCGTTCATCCCATTTAGGATGCGCGGCACCGATGACGGCGGCTTCAAGAAGGCCTGGATGTGCGACAGCAATATTCTCGAGTTCGACAGAGCTGATCCATTCGCCACCTGATTTAATGATATCTTTGGAGCGATCACAGATCGTCATGTAGCCATCCGCATCAATCCGCGCGACATCGCCTGTATCAAACCAACCATCGCGTAGCTCGTTATCCCTCTCTGGCTTGAAATACCCCGAAAGCACCCAAGGACCGCGCACCAGCAAATCGCCCTGAGCGACATCATCGCAAGGTAGGTCTTTACCGTTCTCATCGACGATTTTCAGTTCGATCCCGTATGGAGGCCGCCCTTGGTTTTCACGTAACTTGCGCTGGGCTTCAATCGGGAGCATCGCGTGTTTCGCAAGCGGTTGGTTGGAGGTGCCAAGCGGGCTCATCTCTGTCATGCCCCATGCGTGAATAAGATCAACGCCATAGTCATCACGGAACGTGTCGATCATCGACGGCGGGCAGGCGGAGCCACCCACAACTGTGCGTTTAAGGCTGCTTAGGGTGCTTCCCGAGTCCTTGGCGGCCATGAGTAAGCCTTGCCAGATCGTAGGCACACCCAATGCGATATCAACCTGCTCTGCGTCGACCAGCTTCAACAGACTTGAACCATCGAGACCTGGCCCTGGCAGAACCAATTGGCACCCAACCATCGCTGCTGCATAGGGCGTGCCCCATGCGTTGACGTGGAACATGGGAACGACAGGCAGCACGATATTGCGCGCAGAAAAGCCGATGCAATCGGGCAAAGCGGCAGCGAAGCTGTGCAGCATGGTGGAGCGATGTGAAAACAAAACACCCTTGGGATTGCCCGTTGTGCCAGAGGTGTAGCACAGGCTGGACGCGGTATTTTCATCAAAGTCGGGCCAAACGAAATTCTCATCGCCCGTCTCGATGAATTCATCATAAAACTGCAACTCTGGCACGCTTTCCAGCGCTGCCTCATCGCGCGGACCCATGAGGATGATCGCCTTGAGCGTTGGCATTTTATCTTTGAGCGCGGCTGCGAGGGGGAGGAACGTTGCATCAATGAACAGAACTTCGTCTTCGGCATGGTTAACGATGTAGACAAGTTGCTCAGGGAAAAGACGTGGGTTGATTGTATGGCACACGAATTGCGCACTGGACACGCCAAAATAAATCTCAAGATGGCGTCGATTGTTCCACGCAATTGTTGCGCAGCGTGCAGATGTTTTCAGACCCATCTTGGTCAACGCGCTCGCAAGCCTTTTAGAATTTCGCTGAACCTCGCCCCAATTAGAACGGCTTACGCTGCCATCCATTTCAACAGAGGCGATTTCAGTGCTGGCGTGATAGCGACCCGCATGATCAATAAGTGACGAAATTAGCAAGTTGCCTTGCATCATTTGACCTAGCATATTTTTACTCCCAAAGCTGGGCTTTAAAAGGCGGTGAAAGGCGGGTTTTGTCAATCGTTTTGAAGGGGGCTTATGGGAAGATCAGGAGCCTCAGACAAGTAGGCGTTAACGCAATCCTGCACGCGGCGAAATCGATCACCGCCGAGATGCACGCCGCCATACCAGCGCGTGACGACAATGAGATGATCATACAGTTCGGCTCGTTCCAGCATACGCAGGATGATCGCGCCTGCACCGCTTTCGCCATCGTCGTTCTTGATGGGCCCGGTTTCGTGACACAGGAGCGCCCATGTATTGTGGGTCGCTTTGGCGAAACGCTTGTTACGTTTGAGGGCCTGAAGGAAGGCTAAGGCATCAGCTTTGCCTTTTGCAGGTGCGCCGCTTACTGCATATTTAGAGCCACGATCAGTGACCACATGGGCAATCTGAAACACTACTAAAGCTTGGCTGCAGTTTTGCGGACTGTGTTGATGCGTGATGCGTTAGGTGGGTGTGTGCCGAGGAAGGTATTGCCGGGATCGGGGATGCGCGTGAAGAATGCAGCGCCGCGCACAGGATCATAGCCCGCCTTGTGACTGATCACCGTGCCAAGGCGATCTGCCTCAAGCTCAAAATCTTTGGAGTATCCGCGCGCGCCAACTGTCGCGCCAACTTGCTGGGCCGTTTGCACGATTTGCTCGCCACCGCCAGTGATTGCGGCAAGGCCCCCGAATATCAACGCACCTGCTGTCGCGTTTACTTGTTGGCGCGCGAGGTGCTCTTCGATGTGGTGTGCAGCCTCATGGCCCATAACAAAAGCGAGCTCGTCCGCGTTGCGCACGGTCGCAATCAAAGGAATGTTGAACGCTAGAACAGGTCGGCCATTTTTGTCGAGCGTTTGAAATGCATTGGGTGCTTGTCCCGGACGATCATCGACGACAATGTTGAAGTCACAGTTCAGATCCGTAGTCCGCGCGCGGCATTCTGCTTCTGCGACGGGCTCAACGGTTTGCACAACTTTCACAAACTGGCGTGCGGCTTGCTCTGCATTTGCGGATGTCGGTGCTGATACGCTGGACTGGCTTGGCGCTGCTGGTTCAGGGCTGGGGGTGGAGACGCATGCGCTTAGGCTTACTGCAAGGAGTGGTATAGAGAGATATCTGATCATGCGTATTCGCACCTCGAGCAGTTTTAGTTTACTTCAAGATAGGCGGGCCGTCTGGGCAATACCAGTCACGAATTTGCACAGTTGCCGTTGCTTGAGCGATCCGCTGCTCCTAAACTTTGGCAACGCGCAAAGAGAGGATCGAAAATGAAGACGGGGTTTTTCTGGGACGAAAGCTGTTTCTGGCACAGTGGTGGAAACTACGCGAGCATGATGCCTGTAGGCGGTTTGATCCAACCCATGGTGAATGGTGGTCTACCTGAAAGCCCTGAAAGCAAGCGCCGGTTTAAAAATCTGATGGATATGACGGGGCTGTCTGGTGAGCTTGCGATGCAGGGTGCTACGCCCGCTAGTCGCGAGGATCTGTTGCGCGTACATCCGGCAAGTTATCTTGATGCCTTTAAAGAGATGTCGGACACGGGTGGTGGTGAGATTGGCGAGCGCTGCCCTTTTGGTCCCGGTGGATATGATATCGCGGCCACTTCTGCGGGCCTTGCGAAGGCCGCCTTGGAGGCCGTGTTAAAGGGTGAGTTACAGAACGCCTATTCGCTGTCACGTCCGCCCGGACATCACTGTTTGCCGGAACAGCCGATGGGCTTTTGTTTGCTCGCGAATATTCCCATTGCGATTGAGTCAGCACTCGCCAAGGGTTTGGCAAAGCGCGTTGCCGTCATTGATTGGGATGTGCATCACGGCAATGGTACGGAAGCGATCTATTATGATCGGGGCGATGTTCTGACGATCTCCATTCATCAAGAGAACAATTTCCCACCTGTGACCAGTGGGTTTGAGGATCGCGGAAAGGGTGCGGGCGAGGGGTGCAATTTGAATGTTCCGCTGCCTCCAGGGGCGGGTCATGCCAGCTATCTTGAGGTGATGGAAACGATCGTGATTCCGCAAATGCGTGCGTATCAGCCCGATGTAATTATTGTGGCCTGCGGGTTTGACGCGACCTCTGTTGATCCTTTGGCGCGTATGATGGCTACGGCCGATACGTTCCGACGATTGACCCGTCAGGTGATGACGCTCGCGGATGAGATTTGCGAGGGCCGCGTGATGATGGCGCATGAGGGGGGATATTCTGAAGTTTACGTTCCTTTCTGTGGCCATGCGGTTTTGCAAGAAATGAGCGGGAGCCGTATCGAGGCGGCTGATCCCATGGCCCCACTCAATCTTGTTCGCCAGCCGGGCGCGCCGCATCAGGCGTTTGTTAGCGGCGAGATTGCGAAAATGCGCGACGCACTTGGGCTTAGTGGTTGAAATGACGCCACTTCGTGATGATGTACCGCTCAATAATAAGGAAGTCTCTGTGCCTGATCCAAATCCTGAAGCGATGGAATTTTTTCTGAACCGTCGTTCGCGTCCTGCAAAGACCTTGCAAGCGCCTGTGCCAACGAAAGAAGAGTTGCTGCCAATCCTGACTGCTGCCGGACGAACACCGGATCATGGCAAGCTGGAGCCGTGGCGCTTTATCGTCCTGCAAGGGGCCGCGATGGATCGTTTGGCAGAGCTTGTGCGCGTGCGCGGTGTGGCGCTTGGGTTTGATGAAGAGAAAATCACAAAAGGCGCTGCACAATTTGTGACCGGTGAATTGGCTGTTGTCGTCGTTGAGGCGCAAAAGCCCTCTGAAAAGGTCCCCGCGATTGAGCAGACCTATTCCGCAGGAGCTGTTTGCCTTGCGCTTTTAAATGCGGCCTTGGCGAGCGGGTGGGGTGCGAATTGGCTTTCTGGCTGGCCCTCGCATGATCGTGAGTTTGTTGAAACCGGTTTGGACTTGAGATCTGACGAACGTATCGCGGGCATAATTCATATTGGAACAGAAAAGATGGCCCCGCCCGAGCGCCCGCGCCCTAATCTTGAGACACTAACGATGTGGGTCGAGGCATGATCTTTTCCTCGTTCTTCAAAGCCGTCGGTCAAATGGGCGATCCGCGATTTCGCCGTGTCTTGTTTTTGGGTGTGATCCTAACAATCGCCTTGCTTGCCGGTTTTTATGCGCTTTTCTTGACGCTGATGAATGAAGCGGTTGATGGCAGTTTAGTGCTGCCTGTCATCGGCGAAGTCACGTGGATCGGCGATCTGCTAGGCTGGGGGTCGTTGTTCTTGATGCTTTTCTTATCTATCTTTTTGATGGTGCCTGTGGCCTCTGCCATTACATCTTTGTTTCTGGATGAAGTCGCATCTGCGGTTGAAGCAAAGCACTACCCCACTTTGCCATCTGTCACGCCGACGCCGTTCTATGAATCCTTACGGGACACGCTGAATTTTCTGGGGATCTTGATTGGGGCTAATCTTGTAGCATTTTTGATATATGCGATCCTGCCGTTTGCAGCGATTTTCATTTTCTGGGGGCTTAACGGCTTTTTACTGGGGCGGGAGTATTTTCAGATTGCCGCGATGCGTCGCCTTGGGCGTGCGGGTGCAAAGCAAGCGCGCAAAGAGAATTTCGGCTTGATCTGGCTCGCGGGATGCTTGATGGCACTGCCGCTGACAGTGCCACTCTTGAACTTGTTTATTCCGATCCTAGGCGCGGCGACCTTTACCCATCTGTTTCACGAGATTGAGAAGCGCCGCCCATCCGGTCAAACCAATCCAGATCGCGCACGCTAATTTTGCCTGAAATTATGGTGCCCGCAATGATGCACCATAAAACAGCGCTGATTGCGGTGGTGATC
>Ga0206127_1000891_pt1 | contig 34470 bp, 33 predicted proteins | sample Helgoland_Spring_6_FD_148646 | JGI IMG/M metagenome (GOLD analysis project Ga0206127, IMG submission 148646) | Pelagic subsurface seawater microbial communities from Kabeltonne, Helgoland, North Sea - Helgoland_Spring_Bloom_20160419_1 | ecosystem: Environmental > Aquatic > Marine > Epipelagic ...
TGATACAGATGGTGATGGAATCCCTGACTATTTAGATGAAGATTCTGATGGTGATGGAATACCTGATGCAACTGAAGGAACAAGTGATACAGATGGTGATGGAATCCCTGACTATTTAGATGAAGATTCTGATGGAGATGGTATACCTGATGCAACTGAAGGAACAATTGATACAGATGGTGATGGAATCCCTGACTATTTAGATGAAGATTCTGATGGTGATGGAATACCTGATGCAACTGAAGGAACAAGTGATACAGATGGTGATGGAATCCCTGACTATTTAGATACAGATTCTGATGGTGATGGTGTGTCAGATGCAGATGAATTAACAGATGGTACGGATCCATTGAATCCTGATACTGACGGAGATGGAGTGCTTGATGGTACAGAGAAAACAGATGGAACAGATGGATTAGATTTCTGTTCATCAATTCCTTCGAATATAACGCTCTTAGTAAGTCAAGATTATTTAGATGCAGATTGTGATGATGATGGCTTGAGTAATGGAGATGAGATTGGACCAGATGTAAACAATCCAATTGATTCAGATAATGATGGGGTTTATGATTATCTAGAATATAATAACCACACCACACCAATAGAAGACGATTTAGAAGTATTCAATTTATTGACACCGAATAATGATGGAGAGAACGATGTTTTTGTAATCCGTAATATTGAGTTGTATCCAGAGAATACCTTAGAGATATACAACCGTTGGGGAGTGAAGGTTTATAGTACATTGGGATATGGACAAAACGGAAGGTATTTTACAGGAATTTCAGATGGAAGAGGAGTTGTCTCTAAATCCTCATTATTACCTACAGGGACTTACTTTTATATTTTAAGATATAAACCAGGCTCAGGAGGTTTCAAAGAGCGCAAAGGTTATTTATACTTAACAAGATAAATTGAATTTTAAAATATAAAAAGGAATCGTAAAAATTAAAAAGAAATGAAAAAAATAGTCACACTTGTTTTTGTACTTATCAGTGGATTGAGTTACGCTCAGCAAGACGCTCAATTTAGTAACTATATGTACAATACATTGAGTTTTAATCCGGCCTATGCAGGTTCACGAGGAACGACAAGTATTTACTTATCACAACGAAAACAATGGGTAGGTTTAGAAGGAGCTCCGAGTACGAATTCACTTTCCTATCATTCCCCATTAGGTTCCTCAAATGTAGGTATTGGATTGAGTCTATTGAACGATGCGATAGGACCTGTTGAAGAGAATTTGATATCATTAGATATATCTTATAGCATACAAACCTCCTATGATTCCCAGTTGGCTTTTGGATTGCGAGCGAGTGCCCATATGCTAAATGTAGACTTCACTCAGTTAAATATATTTAACCCAAGTGATGTATTGGCACAGAGCAATATTAACAACCGTGTTTCTCCTAATATAGGTTTTGGGATGTTTTGGTATTCAGATAAGAGTTACGTAGGATTTTCGATTCCCAATTTATTAGAGACTAGTCATATCAACAAAGGCTTAAATTCCTCTGTAAGTTCGATTTCAAAGGAACGCTTGCATTATCATTTTACAGCAGGTCATGTGTTTAATATAAGTCAAGATATATTATTTAAGCCAGCAATCTTAACAAAGATTGTTTCAGGAACTCCTTTTCAATTAGATTTATCTTCAAACTTTCAGATTTACGATAAGTTTACGATAGGAGCATCTTATCGATTGGATGCAGCTGTGAGTTTTCTTGGAGGTTTCCAAATCAATAGAAATTGGCTATTAGGGTATGCGTATGATTTTGATACAAATAATTTATCAACTTATAATTCAGGCTCTCATGAGGTTTTTTTACGTTATGAGGTTTTTAGAAGTAATAGAGTAAAATCACCAAGATTCTTTTAGAAAAAAAGGAAAAAAGGAAAAAATAAACTAAAAAAAATGAGATTACATTTTAAATATATTACAATTTGTTTGCTACTAGTAAGTGGACTTATGTATGGCCAGCAAGGTAGAGTCGCTATTGCAAATTCAAAGTATAATAGCATGTCTTATGTAGATGCCATAGCACTTTATACAAATTTGGTAGCAGATGGTTATGGTTCACCGGAGCTATTTGAAAACTTAGGGAATTCCTACTATTTACAGTCTAATTATGCATTAGCTAAGGTAAGTTATGATTCCTTATTTAAAAGAACAGAGAATGTTTCCTTATCTACATATTACAGATACATCAATGCACTACGAAGCGAAAAGAATAACGAACAAGCAGACAATTTATATGCTAAATTATTACAGAAATACCCAAAGGAGAAGAGAGATGCTGCTATTACGAGTCGTCTTTTTTTAAGTCCAGAGGAACTTCCTGTTTCTTCAATCGCTCTAAAAAACTCAAAGATTAATTCTCCGTATTCAGATTACAAAGTCTCTTATTTAGGAGAAGATAAGATTGTTTATTCAAGTAGTAAGGAGACAAAAAAGTTTCTTTCAATCAAATCCATTTGGAATAATGAAGCGTACACGAACCTCTACGAAAGTAGTATCGATGGAGATACCCTCACAGGAGAAGTTTCTAAATTAAAAGGGCGCATCAATAGATTTTACAATGAATCTTCCGCAGTTTTCACAAAAGATGGTAAAACCATGTATTTTACTAGAAACAATCAATTAGGACGTAAAGTTAAAACAGATTCCTTAGAAAATGTATTGCTAAAAATATACAAAGCAACGTATAACGGAAAACGTTGGGTAGGTGTGGAAGAGTTGCCGTTTAATAGCAATCAATACAACTGTGCACATCCAGCCTTGAGTCCTGATGAAGACTATTTGTATTTTTCATCAGACATGCCAGGATCAAAAGGTGAGTCTGATTTGTATAGAGTATCCATAAGTGACAACACATATGGGACGCCAGAGAATTTAGGCGACCAAATCAATACCTTAGGAAGAGATACCTTTCCGTTTATCTCCCCAGACAACGTGTTGATCTTTTCTTCAGATTTTAGAAAAGGTCAAGGTGGATTAGATTTGTATTATACAGATTTAAAAAGTACGAATAAGAGAATCTATACTTTTAGTGCTCCTATAAATTCTTCTTTTGATGATTTTGGCTTGGTTTATAAAGTGTCTAACGGGACAGGTTTTTTAACCTCTAATCGTAAAGAGGACAATGTAGGTTCAGATGATGTTTATGCATTATCAGGATTATCAATTCCCACATTAGAAGATTTAACAGTAATGATCAAATCGAAAAAAGGGAGTGTGGTAATAGGAAATACAGCAGTTACCTTGTTAAGTGAAAATAACAGTATTTTAGGGACTTTGTCAGCAATCAATAACGAAGTATCCCTTTTAGATGCAGATCCTTCGAAACGCTATAATTTACAGGTTAATAATGAGAATTATGAACCATATGCTTCCTCACTAAAATTTGAAGGCACCAACACTATTACTATTTACCTTACAGAGAAAGCTCCACCACCGCCTCCAGTAGACCTGCAAGCGCTCTTAAAATTAGAGAACATTTACTTTGATTTTGACAAGGATACAATTAGAAAAGATGCTGCAATTGAGTTAGCCAAGATTTTGGAGATATTAAACAAATATCCAGTAATTGAATTAGAGATCATGGGTCATACGGATCTTCGTGGACCGGCAGTTTACAACGAGAGATTGTCTGCTCAAAGAGCAGCGTCAACCAAACAATGGTTGGTAGAAAACGGAATTTCATCAGATCGAATAACCACCTCAGGTTATGGAGAGAAGAGGCCTATCAACGATTGTGCAACAAAGAAATGTACGAAAGAACAACACTATAAAAACCGAAGATCAGAGTTCTTAATCAAACAATAATAGACAACATTTTATAAAACATTAGAAAAGACTCAAATGTATTGTTTGGGTCTTTTTTATATAAATTCATGTTGATTGTTAAATAAAAGTAGCCACAGATTAGATTTTAACTTACAAAATACACACTGATTCTGTGCTAGATTTTTGTGCTAGAGAATCCTATGAATTACCATCAAATGCAGGTTTTGTGTTGGAACTAAAAACACCTTCCTTTTTTTAATTTATATTCAAATAAACCTTGTAGAACTTAAAAACTGTTGTATATTTGCACTCGAAATCGCGGGATAGAGCAGTAGGTAGCTCGTCGGGCTCATAACCCGAAGGTCATTGGTTCGAGTCCAATTCCCGCTACAAAGGAGTAATCAGAAATGGTTACTCTTTTTTTTTGCAGTAAACTCAATGAGAATCTGTATTTTGAGATTCATTTGTTGATATTTACTTTGTAAAAGGTTGTTTAGAGTACTTAATTAATACTATAAACTCACATTGTCAATACTACAAATTTAACTAAATTGACACTAATAATTGCATTTACTGTCAATAAAATTGTCAGTCAAATTTCAGTATTTTTAAAACCTTTGAATAATCAATAGAAATCAACTATTAATTCTTTCTCTTTGGCATTTTTTAGAATAAGCATCTCTTTGAGTTTTTTCAAGCATATTATCTGGTATTGAAACTCTATTTGTTTTAAACAACTTATCTAAATTATGGTGTTCAAGTATTACACTACTAAAGAGTTTTCTCACTCTATTTTCTAATAGATTTTTCACAAGTAAAATATCCTTTTTAGTAGTTAAAATACAATCGTGTATGATTAATGCAAATTTCTCATCGGGTATTTCCTTATAAACCTCTACAAATATATTAGCTTCTGCACTTTGTCCTAAAAAACTCACTTCTTTGTATCCCGATTTCTTTTTAATTGCATTTACCCACATCATTACATTTGGGAATAACCTACTTAACTCTTCATTGGATTGTGTTGGCTTATTTTCTGCATTAATCACTGTAAGAATACTCTTTTTAAGTTTCTCGTAACTTAAACCTTTAAAGAGTTCCGAGTTCTCTTGAATATATGCATAGATACCTCCACTTAAAAGAAGTTTAAGGCATAATTGATATTCCTTATCAATATGTTTACTCTTGTTCTTTTGAGCGTATTTTAGCCATTCTAAAAAGATAATAGAAGGTTGTGCAGAACGCATATCTACTTCCCAAATTAACTCATTAGATTTGGTTCTAATACTTTCTCTAATTAGTTTTGGCATTGAAGCTATCACGTGATATATTCTTCCAGATTTAGCAATAGTAGGCGTGTAATTGATGGAGGAATCGAATAATACTTTCGGGTCTGTTATCTCATTAAGTGCATAAAAGGAACTGTAAAATGCATCATATCGGTCTACCTTAAATTGGTTTACGGGTTCAGAGATATCTATTAGACCATTGTCTGTTTCAACGTATTTTGGTTCAGATATTATTCTTTCCGCATAATATAGCGGTTCTTCTACCACTAATAATTTTGCGGTATTATTTAGTAATTTTTTTAAAACGGGTTTCGATTCTATTTCACTAAAGTTTAAGGTTGAAAATGTCTTTAATTTTGTGTTAAATTTCTTTGAGTATATCAATGTTTCTATAACACCTAACCGAATAGCTTTAGGGCTTAATTTAAATGATTTTGAAAATTTACTTGTTGAATATTTAGGGTTTTCTATTATGATGCCTAAACCTATTAAACACAATTGGATTCCTTTATAAATTCTATTATCTAAATATTTCTTTAGTATTTCAGAGTGAAGGTTTACAAAAGTACCATAAGCATTATTATTTTTGAGATTATCTTTTACAATAGCAGAAATATACCAGTTGCACCTATCGAGTAAGAGCAACTTTTGTTCTCTTGTTTTTAGTTTTTGGTATTGTGTTGAGGTAACCAGTATATCTGCAAAACCCTTTATAGTATATTGATTCATAAAACTGCACCACATATGATATGTTAGGTAACGAAAATAGTGTAATTATATGAGTTTTAAGTGGACTAACATATTAAGAGATATTATTTCAGTATTGAATTAGTTAACTAATTAAAATATATTCTTTCTAATAATTAAAATAGAATAATTAATCTGTTACTTTATTAATAAAATCATACAAAAACATTCATATAAAATAATACAAAAACATATATATATAATTATACTACTACAATTATTATGTAAATGTTTGACGTAGAATGAATATAGTTGAGGTGTGGGAAGTGTGTTTTATATAAATTTACTATAATCTGATTTATTTATTGACAGTACTTTATATCTTTTATCAAACGATGATTTTGAGACTATTAAGAAATCACTTTTAATATTTGTAAGTTCTTTTACTTTAAAGTTTATGTGAGCTATAATCTCATTTCTATTTCGGTCATTTTGAATTTTACTTAAATGCTCCTTACTTACAATATCATAAACTTTAGAAAATGCCATTTCTTCTTTAATTACAGTAATTAAAATTGATATTGCCAAACTATCCAGCTCAATAAATTTGTTATTGTAAGTGATTCCGTTTGTGAGTAATTGTAATTTATGAAGTTTATTGTTTTTACGATATATTAAGATACCAAAATATAGTATTAATAAAATAATAACTAATATGATTAAAGGCGTTAATATTTTATTTTTATTAAAATAAAACTCACTTATATGTTCAATCTCATTTGTAATCTCTTTAAGTGAAACTTTAGAAACCTTTCCTTTGGTATTAATATAGTAAACAAAATCATTATAATAAATAGAGTTGGATTCATAAAAATCATATAATATGGGTTTTCTTTTATATTTAGTTAAAGTATTATTTAAAAAATCTATTTTATATAGTTGTGAAGTTTTGTCCAGAACATACAAATCTGATTTGTTGCTAAAATTTGTATAATGTGGGTATAGATTTTGTTCTTTGAATTTACCCAGTAAAATCCATTTTTTACTAATAAAATTAAATGACCATACTTCTTTATTGTAATTATTTCTAATTCTATAACCGTTTTCAGTTAAAGATAGTCCCCCAAAAAAAGAGTAAGAATTATTCCAAGTTATTCCAATATGTGAATCAGCACTTCTCGGAACTTTAGAGTTTTTGAAACTGGGATAAATCTCCCATTGCTTTGTAGATTCATCGTAATAAGTTAAAAAATTTGATTGTGACCAGTATCCATATCCTCCGTGTTTGAATAGCGTATCTTTTCTAATAAAATTAAAATTATCAATGAAAAATTTATTGATATTAGAATTATCAATTTTCTTTAAATTATCATTTGAATCTAATTTAAAAATACTCCCCCCTTGTTTATCGATAAACAATAATGAGTTACTCTTTTTTACAATTTTGTAATCTGAAAGATTTGAAGTGTTTACTTTTTTTGTTTTAATAATATTTAAAGTTTCAATATCAAGAAAATGCAGCGAATCTGTTGTTTGGTATATAATTTGATTATTTATTGAGTCTAAAGTTATACTTAAAGACTGCTTAAAATTAATTATTTCTTGTGAAAAAATAAAAAAGGGAGCTATAAAAATGAGTAATAATGTTATGTATAAATTCTTCATTAAAAAAAAGATTTTCTAATTATAAGCTAATATACAATTTTAGAGCTAATTTACTTTTACAATACAATCATTATAATGATTGTATTGTAAAAGTAAATATTCCATAGATTTACTTAAAAAATTAACGAACAATATCACATAAATAATTAAAAAATGAGCAACGTAGAAAATAGATTTGGTAAAGAAATTACAGATAGAGAAATACAATTAAAGGTGCTGAAAAACCTTCAAGACTTAAGAGATTCTAATAACACAATCAAAGATTGGTTTACTTTTTTTGGAATTATGCAAATATTAGGTGTTACCATAGCATTATTATTATGGTTACTTAACTAAATTTATTTAATACAGAATATACATTATGACGAAAGGAAATTTATTAAAATCAGTTTTATTTACAATCGCTTTTTCACTTCTATTAGTGTCTTGTGGAGATGACTCGAGTCCAGTAGCACTTGCTAAAAAAAGAATATTTCAAAAAGTAGATGCTGATGCAATGGGAATGATGAAAGATTTGAAAATAATAAGTGTAGAAATGATAAATGACAGTACATATAAAGCAATTCATACTTTCACTAACTCAATGATAAGTAAAGAAATGCGTATAACTCGAAACTATTTTTTCACTTCTGATTCTGATAGTATAAAAAATAAAGAAGATTTAAAAGTAGAAATGAAATCTAAAGGTGAATGGGTTAAAGCTGGGTTTTAGTGAAAAAGTAATCAATTAATGGTCTAAATTTGGGTCTATTTTGATAATTAAATTTATAATGTTGGTTTTATAAAAATTATTATTTGAAAAACAGATATTTACTTGTTTTAAAAAATGTCGGAATTATACTGAAAAAAGACAATAAACAGAAGTAGTTTAATTTATATTTATTTATTATGAAAAATTATTACCTTGTATTGGTTGTTTTATTACTAACAACATCTTGTGCATCATTAACAAAATCAACAAATTCTGCTCGTTTTGAGGCATCTGCATTAGTTGACCCAGTAAAAGCTGAAGTGATAGTTGATGATAGCCAAAAAATTAATGGAACATCTGAATCCTTTTACTTATTTGGGTTGTTTAGATTATCTGGAGATAACAACTTTTCAACTGGTGTATTCTCAAACATTAATCCGTTTGACAAAAATACAATGGTAAGTTCTGCAGCTGCTTATAAAGCAATCACAAAATCAAATGCTGACGTCATTGTTAATCCGCAGTATGTAATTAAAAACCATAATTATATCTTATGGCAAACAGTTAAAGTGAAAGTTACTGGTATGAAAGGAACATTCAAATTAAAGTAAAAAATCACAACATATTAAATAAAGAACCTCCCATTTAAGGAGGTTTTTTCTTTTACTGAATAATCTCAATCTGAAACTCTGTTGGCATTTGATTAGTGTCTATTCTCTCATTTTTAGATAGTATAAAGGGCATTATAGCTTTTAAGTATAATACTTTATCCTTATTGTTTAAAGATGGTATGTCAATAGCTCTAATTAACTCTTCTGCAACCTCTGTTATTTGATTTCTTACCTCTGTTGCTATACTCTTTCCTCTTTTAGATTTCTGACCTCCTAAACTGGCACTTTCTGAATTGAATGGCATATGTTATTCTATGTTATAATAGTATATAGTTAAAAAGGAGTTTCTTTTACGGATATAACTTTAAGACAAAAAAGAACATAGGTATCCTTAACAATGAATTACCTATTAATACAATAATATTTATATTAAATTTATAAATGAGTTATATGTATAAAATTAGTTGGGTAGAAATATTATAGGTTTTTAAAACACTTTTTTATATGGGCGTTTGAGACGCCCTTTTATTAAATAGAGATATTAATATAAAGAAGTATAAGTATTTAAGGTGTAATTTATAATAAGGTAAAGGTAATGTCTGTGATGAGTAAAGTCAAGGTTTTTAGAGAAAAGATATGTACAAAAAATGTTAACTATTATCATCTATTATAGGCATATCCTCTTCTTTTAATTCAGTTATTTCTAACCCTCTTAAATAGGTTAAGCTAACATTTCTTATATTTGGGTAAACTAACTATAAAATCGTACAGTATGGAAAATATTTGGAGGAAGAAAAGAAATAAAACAATCTGGTTAATGCTAATCTGTTTTATACTACTAATACCAACTCTTGTTGTATTAAGCTATGATTTCGCAAGGATAGAGGTTCACAAAGATGTGACAACTATTTCAGCTTTTGGTGGCTTGTCTTTTTTGTTTAGTTATTTTGGGATGGTTTCAGGAATTATAATGTTTGGTGTCTACGACCACAGAGCTCGAAAAGTGGAGAGTGAAAGTTCTAAACAATAGGCATATCTTCTTCCTTTAATTCAGCTACTTCTAAACCACGTAAGAAGGTTAAACTTACATTTATTATATTTGGTAAAAAGATATTATGACGAAAGAATTTAAAAAGTATGCTATAAAATACACTCTTGAATTTTTTGTTATTGTTTTAGGAATTTCTATTTCATTTTTGATAAATGAATGGAATAGTAATAAGAACAATATGATTTCCCATAAAAATGATTTAAAAGGATTGCTAAATGATTTAAAAAATGATTCCTTAAAATTCAATCCGATACTAATTGGTCTAGAAGAAGGAAAGATTGCAACACAAAAAATTGTAGAAGTATCTGAAGCATTTAATATAAAAAAGATTGATTATGATGAGCTTGTAGTCGAATTGATTAAAGTTGGGTTTCCTTATGGTTATAGTACTTTTTTTATGACCGATGCAACATACAAATCTCTTTTATTAGATAATAAAATTAATTCTTTTCCTCAAAATATTCAAAAGAAAATCATTAACTATTATGAGTTTATTGCTAAAAGAGTTGTTGACAATAATCATATTGTTGACGAGATAAGTCTAAACTATTATAACAAAATTCATCCATTTGCACTTTACTACAATAATAATGAGGAGAATCATTCTCTAATTAATAATTACTTTAAAATTGAGTCAGTAAAAGAAAAATATAAAAGTATTGATTTGTTTATTGGTTCCAGTAATCTGTTAAATAGAATCTTTGTTTATAAAAATCAAATTTCAAGATTTAGTAATGAAAGAGATGATTTAGCTAAAGTTTTAAAAGAATACTCCAAGAGTATACCTTAGTAAAATAATTTATCTAAACCATAGTCATATTTTCTTCCTTTAATTCAGCTATTTCTAAACCTCTTTAATAAGTCAAACTTACATTTATAGAGGAATGTCCCATAGCTTTCTGTAAAATATTAAAACAGTTATACTTTTATAATGCACAACTGTTTTAATATATATTGTATGAAATAAAGTTATTTTTTTGCAGTTGTAGAAAAAATAACTTTCATTACTAACCGCATTTCCCAATCAACTTTAATAATTTGTGCTAATTATTAGGTATTCCGTTCCCTCCTCCAAAAGGAGCCCAGCTTGAATGCATTATTTTCCACCCATTTTCTGTTGAAATCCAAACTGAAGAGGCTCTTGTATTATAATCGACTTTATCCCCTTCTCCTACTGTGTAATCTCCTTTAGCGTAAAAGGTTAGTACAGCAGTTCTTGAATCAGGTGAAAGAGCTACATTGATATCATATAAATTAAACTCTCCCCATTTAGCTGCTGGTGCAACGTCAAATTTTTCAGAACTCATTGTATAAAATTTGCTCAAGTTTGAGTCTCCTGTTGAAAAAGCTATATTCTTATCAACATACTTATTGAATTCTTCTAAGTTTTGTGTGAGAATAGCTTCTTGAAGATTTACAGCATTTTCTTTTAAAATACTAATAATATCTTTGTCAGAGACTGTTGGTTCAACTTTTTGTTGACAAGCTGTAAGTAATATTACAGCCATTAATAGAAATATATTTTTCATATTTTAATAAATTTGTTAGTAGTAAATTTATGAATATTAGTTTAAAATAACAAGTAATTTTAAATAATTAAACCATAGGCATATCCTCTTCCTTTAATTCAGGGAGTTCTAAACCTCGTAAATAGGTTAAACTTATATTTTATATATTTGAGTAAATTGAGCCAATATGAAAAAACATATAATAAAATATACTTTTGAATTTTTGGTTATAGTAATGGGTATTTCCGTTTCATTTTGGTTGAATAATTGGAATGAAAATATTAAGCAAATAAGTTTACAAAATAAATTTATAGCAAGTGTAAAAGAAGACCTTAAGCAAGACAAAGAATTTATAAAGCGAGTTATTAATGGTATAGAGCCAAAAAGGCAAGTATACCTCACCTTGATTAATGAAATGGATGAGTTATATTATAACGACAGGAAATCTCTCGACTCTTTAATTAGGATATATTCAACAAGTCAAAGGACATTTTATCCAATATTTGGTTCTTATGAATCTGCTGTTTCAGGAAATCAAATAACAGTATTTGATAATAAAGAGTTAATTCAAAAGATTATAAAACTTTATAATTCAAGATATAATCGATTGGAAGATAACGGGAGAATTGCAGACGAAAGATGGGATTTTTTTACAAAAAAGTATAGTGGTCAATTAAGAATGTCAAAGTTTACCGATATGGAAACAAAACAGCGTTTTCAATTTCTAAATGATATGCATTACCATTTTGCACAATTGAGATTTTATAGCTCGCAATTAAAAACAACATTGAATGAAATAGATGAAATATTAAATCAATAATATTATATTTAACATTAAACCATAGGCATATCCTCCTCCTTTAATTCAGGGAGTTCTAAACCTCTTAAGTAGGTTAAACTTATATTTATAGAGGAATGTCCCATCGCTTTCTGAAGTTTGGTTATAGAGCCAGTTCTCTTAAATATTTCTATTGCACTAGTGTGTTTAAAAGAGTATAATGTTTGTGCTTGTTCAAGTGTTTTTGATTGTCTCTTAAAACGACGCCAAAGGGTCTTAAAATAATCTTGGTTTAAAGGTTTATGTTTTCCAGAAAAGAGGTTGTGATGCCTTTCTCCTCTTACAAGTAGTTCTCTTATAATAATGCGGACTGAAACGATGCTATTCCTAGCTATTAACCCTCTCAGAAAGCTCTTTATCTATGAGTGCTATTAGTAGCAAAAAATCTTCTCTAAGTTCTGGTCCTTCTTTAATTATTGATTCTAACCACAATTGCATATCATAAATTTTATTTCTAAACGGAGTTGACAAAATTAGGTCTACGCACTTTTGTTTCTCTTTATCATTTCTTGGGTTATAAACATAATGTTCTGTTAAATAATACCCCATATTCACACACACCAATTCTGTGCGTTTTTCTTCCTCTGTATAATCTTCAATTAAAAAAGGCATACGAGAAACTAATTTTTTAATAGCATCGTTTTTTATCAACTCAATATAACCTGAACTAATTAGCGAATTTGTAGCCCCCAGATTAGGATTAAATGACCAATTTAAAGTTAAAATATTAACGATTGAATCCATTTCCTTAAAGCTATTTTTATTTGAGAATTTATAGAATCTATCCAGATTTTCCCAACGTGGTTTGTGATAACTAAAAGACTCATCAAATCCCTCTAAATTACTCACATATTCTTCTTTGAGACTTTTCAAATACTTAATTTCTAAAGCTTCATCCCGCTTCGTTTCTTTCCAATTATTGATAATAAAAGAAAGTGAAATTCCCAAGAAAATAACGAGAAACTCCAGAGTATATTTAAAAACGTATTTTTTTGTTTTTTTATTCATCGATAGAATCTATATTCAAATATAATCAATTCCAAACAAGTGAAATTGAAGTATACAGGATGTTGCTTAAAACAATTCCAAAGCATTTTAAAGTAGTTTTATTTTATGGCACCTTGAAAAATTTTAAACTTAAACACATGTTAATTGAAAAATTATCATTAGATTTAAAACGTTATAACTAAAAAACGAATATTATGGAAGAAAACAAGGCAATGTCAGTTGGTAATTGGATAATCACAATGATCGTTACAGCAATTCCTCTTGTAGGATTTATTATGCTATTTGTGTGGGCTTTTGGCTCAGGCACGAATCTAAGCAAGCAAAATTGGGCCAAAGCAGCGCTCATCTTTTACGCAATTATTATCGTTTTATATTTCTTGTTTTTCGCTGCCATCATGGGTGCAGTGGTATCAGGATATTAAGTTTTCATAACGCATTCCTAAAGAAACCCTCTATGTTGAGGGTTTTTTTTATGTCAATATAAACCTCATTAGTAAAAGCTAAATAACGCATAGATCTCCTTCCTAGTGTAAAGCAAACACCAAAACACTTGAATATGTTATGAAAGGTACATTTGTAAAAAATACCCCGCGCCTTCCTTTCGTTTTACTAAAAAACGTTTTCTCTTAAAAGTTAAAAACAAAGCTGTCTGCAACAGCAATCTTCACTCAAAAAGAATTGAAATAATGAGTTCATTGGGGGCCTTATTGCTCAAGCATAATTTTTATCCTTGAAATTTAGAATAAAACATGGAAAAATTAAAAAAGATTACACGAGTAGAAAAAGAAGATCCTAGAATTCTTATTGAAAAAGAAATGCGGAAGTACGATTTAAAAATGATGAAAACAGGAAGCACTTCAGGTAAAACGAACACAACTTATTAAACAAAAAAACACTTCTTTTCTTTAGAGTTTACAAACCGATATTTTTTAACGCATCCTTGAAAACAAACCCAATATAAATTTCAAAGAAACTTCTAACAGAATTTAATGTTGTATCTTAGAAGAATAAAAACAAGAAACTCATGAAATTTATCAACACTTGGTACCCAGTTATTTTAGCATTTGGGTGCTTACTATATTCTGTAACCTACGGAATATTAGGAATGAACGAAGAGGCACAATACTCAGCACATTGGCCAGGCACTATTTTATTATTTGCAATCGCAATTAGACAACGAAGAAACACATAATGGGAATCCAATTTTTCATAGTGGGTGGTGTTATTTTTGCGACATATATGGGATTGACTATATGGAACATCATTTACTCTAACAGAAAGCAAAAGGAAGAAAACTATCCATCAACAAAAAGTAAGGTTGATAAGAAAGGACTTAAATAACGATTTAAATAGAAAAATACACTGCAACCTCATCAAACAGATGGGGTTTTTTAGTGCAGTGAAAAAGGCAAACAATCGGTTCAGAAAACAATTTATACACCCCTAATTAAAGAAGATTCGTAATTTTTTTACTCATGGGTTTTGTTATCGAATAAAAAACATCCATCAATGCGCCATGCTCATCGATCAAATATTTTTGAAAATTCCATTTCACAGAAGAACTCTTCTTCCCATTTTTTTCCTTCATCGTTAACCACTGATATAAAGGATGTTGAGCAGCTCCTTTTACGGCGATCTTTACGCTCATTGGGAAATCTACCCCATAATTCAAACGACAAAAAGTTTGTATTTCTGCTGCTGTTCCCGGTTCTTGACCTCTAAATTGGTTACAAGGCAAACCAATGACAACGAGATTTTCTTTATAGGTGGTATACAACTCCTGCAAACCCTCATATTGATTGGTAAACCCACACTCAGAAGCAACATTGACAAACAATATTTTTTTACCCTTATAGGCATTTAAATCAATTATTTCACCATCTATTCCTTCAATTTCAATATCGTATAATGTGGAACTAGTGCCCTGAGAAAAGGACGAGAAACAAAAACATAAAAAAAGGAATAAAAGAATTTTTTTCATCATTTAAATAAGATTTACCGAAACAGAATTCTTTGTAAAGGTAAGCATCTTAAAAGAAAAAAACTACTTCAGAGATTTTCATTTGATGCACTCCTAAAATTAGCAATGCAACTTATTCAGCAGGCTAGGCAATACTTTTTTTCAGCTCTTGCACAAAATCAATATACGCTTTTGTTTTTTTCTCTTTAAGGCCTGTTGCATCTTTAAGAAACTCTTTTTTAAACGCCAATTCAGATGCATTCAGCATCGCTTGGTTAACAGCATGAATAGAAAATGAATACAACTCAAAAAGAATTGGCAAGGTTAAAAGTCCTTTTTCGGTTACAATATACTGACGACTTTTTTTGGTTCCTGATGGATTCAAATACTCAACAAACCCTTCCGCTAAAAGCATCTTTAATCTGTTGGTGAGAATGTTGGTGGCAATATTCCCTTTGGAAGCCTTTAACTCTTTAAAGCGCGTTTTTTGATCTAGAATTAAATCTCTTAAAATGAGCAGGGTCCATTTGTCTCCAACATAACGAATGGATAACGCTATTGGACAATAGGGTGGTTTTTGATTCGACATAGTAAAAACTTATCAAACGGGGGAGTTCGCTACAAAACTACAAAAGGATTATTGCATTTTGCTTAAAAAAAGACTAAAAATTCGTTTTATCTATAAAAAAATTGAACAGATCCTAATTTGCCTATAAATCCATCCCAAAAAATCAAAGTTGATACCAATAAAAATCAATACACCCCTTTTTAAATCTATGTACGCCGAAGCAATAAAGTTTAATTCCCTATCTTGTAAAGAATTAACTGTTAGCAAATGAAGAATTGGCAATCCAAAGTAGACTATTTGTTTGAAATCGTCTTTTCAGACACAAATCAAAAAAAACTTGAAAAAGCAACCTTATGGCTTTCTATTATTGGTTTTATCATTCACCTACTTCTTATTTACGCAAAAAAGTTTCACCTTTTCGAAATTCCATTTGAAGCAGAGTTGTTAATCAACCCTATTTCTGCAATCTACACCCCGTTTACCATTATTCTAATTTATGAAATCTATTTATTAGTATTAAATCTTCCAAGATCCTTTACCACATCGGTCTCAAAACAATTCGAAATTATTTCATTAATTTTAATTCGTCGCATCTTTGCTGACATTCCAAAAATTGATCTTGCCAACGAGTGGCATACCACACCCGCTAATATGCAATTAATTTATGATGTCTTAGGAATTTTAATCCTATTTTATCTAATTCATCTTTTTAATAAAGGGCGTTTAAAATTACATAAAAAGCCAACAAATACTAGCATTGAAAAATTTGTAAGTTCTAAAAAAGTAGTCAGCTTGGTGTTGCTTTTCTTGTTAATAGGAGTGTCATTCACCAGTGTTTTTAGTTGGAGCAATGCGCTTATTTACAATACAAGTAGTGGAGATATCAACGCCATTTTTTACAATGAATTTTTCTCTGTACTCATACTCGCAGATGTGTTTATCTTATTGCTATCTTTTCAATACACTGAACGCTACAACCAAATTATTAGAAATACCGGGTTTATCATTTGCACCATTTTAATTCGCCTGTCTTTTGGTGTACCTGGCTTGACAAATGTGGTATTGATAATCTCAAGTGTATTGTTTGGACTTATAATACTCTCTATTTATAACCTGAGTGAAAACACAAGAAAAGAATAAACTAGATGTTGGTTATTTATATTGACACTTATTGCTGAGTCAATCGCGCAACATATTTCCCAATAACATCAAATTCTAAATTCACAACAGCACCTACTTCCATGTTTTTAAACATCGTATTTTCCATGGTATAGGGTATAATAGCAACACTAAATGTTGTTGCTGTGGAATTAAAAACCGTTAAACTGACTCCATTTACTGTAATTGATCCCTTTTCAATCGTAACATTTCCTTTTTCAGCTGCATAAGAAAAAGTAAAAACGGTACTTCCTCCTTGATCTTTTACGCCTGTACAAATCCCTGTTTGATCTACATGACCTTGCACAAGATGCCCGTCCAATCTATCGCCCAATTTCATACCTCTTTCTAAATTTACAAGGTCCTGCAGTGCAAAACCTCCTATATTGGTTTTATCGATGGTCTCTTTAATTGCGGTCACTATATACACATCATCTTCGATCGCAACTACGGTTAAACACACCCCATTATGCGCAACACTTTGATCAACTTTAAGTGATGAAGAAATTGTACTTTTAATGTGCAAATGAAGGTTTTCTTGTTCTCTTTCTAACCCAACAACCTCTCCGAGGGTTTCTATAATACCTGTAAACATATCCGTAAATTTTAACTACTTTTGTAGCATTCAAAAATACGAATATTAGACAGTAAAAAATGGATAAAGCAAACAAAATAATTGTTGGGATTTCGATAGGAGATTTAAACGGAATTGGAATTGAAGTTATTTTAAAAACATTTGAAGATAAAAGAATGTTAGACTTCTGCACCCCTGTCTTATTTGGATCTACAAAAGTGGTGTCCTACCATAAAAAAGCTTTAGACAATACAACGCAGATTCATGGGATTCTAGACATTAATCAAATCAACCATACCAAAGTAAATTTACTAAATATATGGAAAGAAGAAGTTGAAATTGAACTGGGAAAAGCAACAAAAATAGGAGGCGAGTATGCTGCAAAATCTCTAGAAACTGCGGTAAACCATCTAAAAGAAAAGAAAATTGACGTATTGCTAACGGCACCCATCAATAAAGAGACCATACAATCAGAAAATTTTGATTTCCCAGGCCATACAGAATTTTTAGAAGGAAAGTTGGACGGAAAAAGTTTAATGATATTAATGACCAGTGAATTAAAGATTGGCCTCATTACTGGGCACATTCCAATTTCAAAAGTTGCAGAGACTGTGACCCCAGAGTTGATTCAGGAAAAAGTGGCAATCATGCAGCGTTCTTTACAACAAGATTTTGGAATTAGAAAGCCAAAAATTGCCATTTTAGGACTCAATCCTCACAATGGAGACAAAGGTGTTATTGGTCAAGAAGAAGATGAAATGATCAAACCAACTATTGAAGCACTCAAAGAAAGTGGCATATTGGTCTTTGGTCCTTACGCTGCCGATGGTTTTTTTGGTGCGAAGACATACACGCAATTTGATGGAATTCTAGCCATGTATCACGACCAAGGTCTGGCCCCTTTTAAAGCATTGTCATTTGGGAATGGCGTCAACTATACCGCAGGTTTATCAGAAATAAGAACCTCGCCAGATCATGGAACAGGATTTGAAATTGCCGGTAAGAATACCGCAAGCAGTGATTCCTTTAAAGAAGCACTCTTCACAGCTATTGCCATTTATAAAGCAAGAAAAGAGTATCAGGAACTAACTGAAAATCCTCTAAAAAAAAAATAAACCAGTAAGCACAGATTTTTTAACATAAAAGATGGTATCCATACAATTTTTTATATCTTTGCACGCTCAATTGACATTTGAAAATGAAAGACTTGAAAGAATTTAACATACATTTTGTAGGTTTAAAAGAAGGAAGTCATTTATTTAACTATGAGATTGACAACACGTTCTTTGAAGCTTTTAATTATGACGACTTTTTAAGTTCATCAATTAAAATCGAACTAAATTTTATAAAGAAAAGCACACATTTTGAGCTTGAATTTAGTGCTACAGGGCATGTAACCATTCCTTGCGACACCACAAATGAACCTTTTGACTTAGCTGTAAATCCTGCTATTTCATTGGTTGTGAAATTTGGTCCAGAATTTAATGATGACAATGAAGATGTTCTAATTATCACCTATGATGCAAATAAAATAGACATTTCACAATATATATATGAAATGATAGTCTTAGCAATTCCTCAAAAAAGAGTGCACCCCAAAGTTTTAGATGGCACTATGGAATCGCAAGCTTTATCAAAATTAGAAGAACTACAAATTAAAAAAGAAAAAAATGTTTCTAATGAAACAGACCCAAGGTGGGACAAATTAAAGAATATAATAACAGAAAAAAATACATAAAATGGCACATCCTAAAAGAAAAATATCTAAAACAAGAAGAGATAAAAGGAGAACACATTACAAAGCTGCTTCTCAACAAATTGCAACAGACCCAACAACTGGTGAAGCACACTTATATCACAGAGCACACTGGCACGAAGGAAAACTATACTATAGAGGTCAAATAGTATTAGAATCTGCAATCACAGAAGCATAGAAAATATTTTTGTTTTTATAAAAAACTCTCAAAACTGAGGGTTTTTTTTATGTTTTATCGCAAAAAACACTGTTTTTTGCTGTTTTTGATTAAAAAGTGAAATAAATTTCATTTCTTTGATTCCGAAATTTTCATTCGCTAGAAATAACTATTTATGAAAAAAATTACTGCAGCAATTACAGCTGTTGGGAAATATGTTCCTGAATATATTCTTACAAATAAAGAATTAGAGCAGTTGGTTGACACCAATGACGAATGGATCACCTCAAGAACAGGAATCAAAGAAAGAAGGATTCTGAAAGGCGAAAATAAAGGAACTTCCTTTATGGCCATTAAAGCAGCTGAAGAAATTCTTCAGAAGTCAAAGATTAACCCCGAAGAAATCGACTTGGTTATTGTAGCAACAGCAACCCCAGACATTATGGTTGCATCTACAGCAGTTTATGTAGCTACAGAAATTGGCGCAACAAATGCATTTGGATACGACTTACAAGCAGCCTGTTCAAGCTTTCTATACGGTATGTCTACAGCAGCAAGCTACATAGAATCCGGAAGATACAAGAAAGTCCTTTTAATCGGTGCCGATAAAATGTCTTCAATTATAGATTATACAGACAGAGCAACTTGTATTATTTTTGGAGATGGAGCTGGAGCTGCATTGTTTGAACCAGATACAGAAGGATTAGGGCTGCAAGATGAATACTTAAGAAGTGATGGTGCAGGAAGAGAATTCCTGAAAATTGCTGCAGGAGGATCGATATTACCCACTTCTGAAGACACCTTGAAAAACGGACAACACTTTATACACCAAGAAGGAAAAACGGTATTTAAACATGCCGTTTCTAACATGGCAGATGTATCGGAAAAGATGCTGACTCGAAATAGTTTAACCAAAGAAGACATTCAATGGTTAGTGCCACATCAAGCGAATAAAAGAATTATAGAAGCAACCGCAAATAGAGTTGGTTTAGAATCAGACAAAGTAATGATGAATATTCATCACTACGGAAATACAACCTCTGCAACACTACCTTTATTACTCGCAGATTACGAAAATCAATTAAAAAAAGGAGACAATTTAATATTTGCTGCATTTGGTGGAGGCTTCACGTGGGGGTCTATCTATCTTAAATGGGCATACAATTCATAAAAAAAATAATTAAACAATAAGAAAAATGGATATTAAAGAAATTCAAAATCTTATAAAATTTGTAGCAAAGTCTGGCGCAAGCGAGGTGAAGTTAGAAATGGAAGATCTTAAAATTACCATCAAAACAGGTTCTGAAAAAACAGAAACTACAATTGTACAAGCAGCGCCAATGCCAACCATGCAACAAATGGCAGCTCCCGTGGCTCCCGCAGCAGCACCAGAAGCAGCGCCTGTTGCACCAGCAGCCGCAAGCAATGATGAAGACAAGTACATCACTGTAAAGTCTCCAATTATTGGTACTTTTTACAGAAAACCTTCTCCAGAGAAAGCCAACTTTGTAGAAGTTGGAACCGAAATTAACATTGGTGATACGGTTTGTGTGATTGAAGCAATGAAATTATTCAATGAAATCGAATCTGAAATTTCGGGTAAAATTGTAAAAGTATTGGTAGACGATTCTTCTCCTGTAGAATTTGATCAACCCTTATTTTTGATAGACCCATCATAACAATTAAACATACGATTTTAAATAAGCAAGCGCAAACTTCCAAAGTTTGACTCGCAACCTTTAAACTTTAAACGCTAAAAATATGTTTAAAAAAATATTAATTGCCAATCGAGGTGAAATAGCACTTCGTGTTATTAGAACCTGTAAAGAAATGGGTATTAAAACGGTTGCAGTATACTCTACTGCAGATGCAGAAAGCTTGCACGTACGTTTTGCAGATGAAGCAGTTTGTATTGGCCCAGCACCCAGTTCTGAATCATATTTAAAAATGTCGAATATTATTGCCGCTGCAGAAATTACGAATGCAGATGCAATTCATCCAGGGTACGGATTCTTGTCTGAAAATGCTAAATTTTCAAACTTGTGTGAAGAACATCACATTAAATTTATTGGAGCAACAGGTGCAATGATCGACCAAATGGGAGACAAAGCAAACGCTAAATCTACTATGAAAGCTGCTGGAGTTCCTTGTGTTCCTGGAAGTGAAGGAATCATTACAGACTTTGCAGAATGTGAAAAACTAGCGACAGAAACAGGATATCCTGTGATGCTTAAAGCATCCGCTGGTGGTGGTGGAAAAGGAATGCGTGCTGTTTGGAAACCGGAAGACTTAAAAGAGGCATGGGATGCTGCAAGACAAGAATCAAAAGCCGCTTTTGGTAACAATGATATGTACATGGAAAAACTCATTGAAGAACCAAGACATATTGAAATTCAAATTATTGGAGATTCCTATGGAAAAGCGTGTCATTTATCGGAAAGAGATTGTTCTGTACAACGTCGCCATCAAAAATTAACGGAAGAAACTCCTTCTCCATACATGACCGATGAATTGAGAGAGAAAATGGGAGATGCTGCCGTAAAAGCAGCAGAATTTATTAAATATGAAGGTGCAGGTACTGTAGAATTTTTGGTGGATAAACACCGAAACTTTTATTTCATGGAAATGAACACTCGAATCCAAGTAGAACACCCGATTACCGAAGAGGTTGTAAATTATGATCTCATTCGCGAACAAATCTTAGTTGCAGGTGGGACTCCAATCTCTGGAAAAAATCATTATCCAAAGATGCATTCAATCGAATGTAGAATCAACGCAGAAGACCCTTACAATAACTTTAGACCTTCCCCAGGTAAAATTACCACACTACATGCCCCAGGTGGTCATGGAGTGCGCATAGATACACATGTCTACGCAGGGTATATGATTCCGTCTAATTATGACTCGATGATTGCAAAATTAATTACAACGGCGCAAACACGAGAAGAGGCAATTAGTAAGATGAAAAGAGCCTTAGATGAATTTGTTATTGAAGGTGTAAAAACCACCATTCCATTCCACAGACAATTAATGGACGATCCAGCCTATGTTGCCGGAAACTACACAACGAAGTTTATGGAAGATTTCGAAATGAAATAAAAAAATACCATTTGAATAAAATTAGTAATTAAAAATAGAGAATACAGTTTGTATTCTCTATTTTTTTTATATTTATGCCTTATCTATTTAAAATGAAAATTGACGGTATTGACAAAATTATCATTCGAAGATTAGTAACTGATGCAAGAACCCCCATCCTAAGCATTGCTAGAGAGGTAGGCATATCTGGAGCCGCAATTCACCAAAGATTACGGAAATTAGAGAAAGCAAAACTGATTGATGGCTATAAGATGACCATCAACCCAAAATCTTTAGGCTATACCACAACTGCATTTGTAGGGGTTTTTTTAGACTCTTCAAGTCAATATTCTTCCGCAATAAAAAGATTGAAAGACATTCCAGAAGTTGTAGAAAGCCACTATACAACAGGAAACTATGCAATCTTTATTAAAATTCTATGTAAGAACAATGACGATTTAATGGAGTTGTTGAACAAAGACATTCAGAATATTAAAGGGGTGTTACGAACAGAGACTTTTATTTCTTTAGATCAACAAATCGATCGCCAAATAAGTATTTAAAACCATGCAAACGCCCAGCTTACAGTATATCAATGATTTGGCCGATGGAGATCAATCGTTTGTTATTGAGATTACAATGCTTCTGAAGAAAGAATTTCCAAAAGATCTAAAGCTATTTCACAAAAGAATGCAGGAAAATGACCTTATAGGGGTTGCAAGCAGTATCCATAAAATCAAATATAAATTTGGGCTTCTAGGTTTGGAAGAAGATGTAATAATTGCTTCTAAGTTTGAAAAAGAAATTAAGAAAGGATCTAAAGAACTCTTGGTGAAATTTGAAGAAATCCTGCTCAAAATCGATCAATATCTTCAAACACTCTAAGCGATCAATCTGAAATTACCTAAAAGAGTTTGGACAAGAATTTTCTTTATTACTAGCCATTGATAGCAAGGCTGTTTTTGAGACACAAAAAACAGTACAGATCGACGTATTAAAGAAATAAGATTGAAGATCGAAATCACAACCCTTTCATAGAAGATTGGAAGCGCTACTAAAGGGAAGCAGTAAGGTTTTAAAAAAGGTTTTTTTGGGCAAAAACTTAACTTTTTGGCACAAAAAAACCGTAACAATTTAATGTTACGGTCTTTAGTACTGAAGGCGGGACTTGAACCCGCACGGCCATTACTGACCACTGGATTTTAAGTCCAGCGTGTCTACCAATTCCACCACTTCAGCATTGGGCATTTAAAATAGAGCGAAAGACGGGATTTGAACCCGCGACCCCCACCTTGGCAAGGTGATGCTCTACCCCTGAGCTACTTTCGCAGTCATTATTTTTTTAGAACTTAAGCAGTATTTGCTTGAAATTTGCTCCTCCTTTAGGACTCGAACCTAAGACCCTCTGATTAACAGTCAGATGCTCTAACCAACTGAGCTAAGGAGGAGTTTGCCTCACATTTGTGATAAGCGAGTGCAAATATATATCTTTTTAGAGTATCACCAAATGTTTTGATTAAAAATATTTATTTATTTTACACTTTAATCCAAGAAAAAAAATCACCATTTATTACAAATATTGTATTTTTGTTTTTTGAATTTGCTTATGCAAAAAGCACAAACTATTCTATGGACAAATTTTCGTTCTTAAACGCAGCACATACTGGCTTTATCGCCGACTTATACGATCAATATTTAGAAAATCCAGACACGGTGGAACCGAGTTGGAGAAGTTTTTTTCAAGGCTATGATTTGGCCAACGAAAACTACAGTCTAAAGGACATTGAAACCGAAATAATTTCTAGTGAGATTCCTGAAGAAGTAAAGAAAGAATTTTTAGTCATCGACTTAATCAATGGATATCGATCTCGTGGACATTTATTCACGAAAACAAATCCTGTTAGAGAGCGAAGACAATACCAACCCACTTTAGAAATTGAGAATTTTGGGCTGTCAGAAGGAGATTTACAAAAAGAATTTTCTGCAGGGGCTATTTTAGGATTGGGAAAATCCAAATTGGCCGTTATCATTCAACACTTAAAAAGTATTTATTGTGATTCTATTGGTGTTGAGTACACCTATATGCGGAATCCCGAAAAATTAAAATGGTGGCAAAATCGTTTGAATAAAAACGACAACCATCCTGATTATTCTGTGGATGCAAAAAAATACATCCTCTCCAAATTAAATCATGCCGTAACTTTCGAAAACTTTTTACAAACAAAATATGTGGGCCAAAAACGTTTTTCACTAGAAGGTGGAGAGACTTTAATCCCGGGGATTAGTGTTGCTTTAAGGGATGCGTCTGAAAAATTTGGTGTGGAAGAATGTGTTCTAGGTATGGCGCACAGAGGGCGTTTAAATACCTTAGTAAATATCTTTAAAAAACCCGTTCGTGAATTGTTTAGCGAATTTGAAGGAAAAGATTTTGAGGATGAAAATATTGATGGTGATGTAAAATATCACTTGGGATTGACTCTCAGTAAAACCTATAGAGACGGAAAGCAAATCAAGATGAACTTGGTTCCAAACCCATCGCATTTAGAAACGGTTGCAGCGGTAGCAGAAGGGATTACCAGAGCAAAAATAGATCGAAAATACAACGGAGATTCGAGTAAAATATTACCCATTATTATTCATGGTGATGCTGCAATCGCTGGACAAGGAATTGCCTATGAAATTACGCAAATGTCCAAATTAAATGGCTATAAGACCGGGGGAACCATTCATATTGTAGTAAACAATCAAGTTGGTTTTACCACCAATTATTTAGATGCTCGTTCAAGTACTTATTGTACAGATGTTGCCAAAGTAACGCTCTCTCCAGTATTGCATGTAAATGCAGACGATGCAGAAGCGGTTTGTCATGCTATGGAAATGGCTTTGGAATTTCGAATGAAATTTAAAACCGATATTTTTATTGATCTTTTAGGATACAGAAAATACGGTCATAATGAAGGAGATGAACCTCGTTTTACACAACCAAAACTATACAAAGCGATTGCAAAGCACCAAAATCCAAGAGATCTTTATGCTGCACAATTGCTTCAAGAAGGGGTTATTAGCAATACTTATTTAGATGAAATCACGGCTGAATTTAAAAATATGCTTTCAGCAGAATTCGATAAATCGAAAGAAGACAGCACCTCGAAACTAAAAGAGTTTATGCAATCTACCTGGAAAGGATATGCGCGTAAGCAATTAAAATCAATGCTAGAAATTGTCGACACTACATACGAAGTAGCGAATTTAAAGCAGATTGCAAAAGTAGTTTCTACAGTTCCTGAAAAAGTACAATTTGTTCGAAAAGCAGAACGTATTTTACAGGGAAGAGCAAAAATGACTTTTGAAACCAATACCTTAGACTGGGGAATGGCTGAAAATCTTGCCTACGGAAGTTTAATGGAAGAGGGTTTTAATGTTCGTATCTCTGGACAAGATGTAGAAAGAGGAACCTTTTCGCACCGACATGCAATCATACGTGATGAAGTCACCGAAGAAAGAATCAACTTATTAAACACAAATCCCAAGAACAAAGGTAAAATGACGATTTACAACTCGTTGTTATCTGAATACGGTGTTTTAGGATTTGACTATGGATATGCTATGGCAAATCCAGATACACTCACAATTTGGGAAGCACAATTTGGAGATTTCTCTAATGGCGCTCAAATAATGTTTGACCAGTACATTTCTGCTGCTGAAGACAAATGGAAATTACAAAACGGAATTGTCGTGTTACTTCCTCACGGGTATGAAGGACAAGGTTCTGAACATTCTTCTGCAAGAATAGAGCGGTATTTACAATTGTGTGCAATAGACAATATGACCGTGGCAAACTGTACGACACCAGCAAACTTCTATCATTTACTAAGAAGACAAATGAAACGGGATTATAGAAAACCATTAATTGTTTTCACACCCAAGAGTTTATTGCGTCATCCAAAAGCAGTAAATACCATTGAAGAATTGGCTACTGGTGAATTCCAAGAAGTTATTGATGATACGATCCACCCAGAAAAAGTAACAAAAGTGGTCTTTTGTATGGGGAAATTCTACTATGATTTATTGGCAGAGCGTGAAATTTTAGAACGAGAAGATATTGCTTTAGTAAGAATAGAACAACTCTTCCCACTACATTTAGAAAAATTACAAAAAGCCATCGATCGATATCCAAACGCAAAAGACTATGTTTGGGCTCAAGAAGAACCAAGAAACATGGGGGCATGGAGTTACCTGTTGGAACGTTTTGATCTGGTAAGATTGAACGTTTGCTCGCGTAAATACTATGCAGTCCCTGCAGCGGGTTCTAGTACACGATTTAAAAAACGTCACAAAGCCGTTATTGATAGTGTTTTTGGTAGTGAATAAGTGCGTTAAGGATTGAAACAGCATCCTTTTTAATTTTGACTGTCAAGGAAAAAAATTAAAAAGATACCCTGGAAAGCCTGTAAAAACGCCCAAATTATAAAAAGTAAAATAATTAAATGCTGATTTTTCAGCACAAGTAAAATAAGAAACCATGAGTGTTTTAGAAATGAAAGTTCCGTCTCCGGGAGAATCAATTACAGAAGTTGAAATTGCCGCTTGGTTAGTTGAGGATGGAGATTATGTTGAAAAAGATCAACCGATTGCAGAAGTAGATTCTGACAAAGCTACCTTAGAATTGCCGGCAGAAGAAAGTGGTATTATCACTTTAAAAGCAGAAGAAGGCGATGCTGTCAATGTTGGTGAAGTAGTTTGTTTGATTGATATGAGCGCGGCAAAACCTGCTGGTGATGCTCCTAAAGCTCCAGCTACACCGAAACCTGAAGTAAAAGCAGCAGTAAAAGAAGCGCCTAAAACAGCCACTTATGCTACTGGAACCGCTTCTCCAGCTGCGAAGAAAGTATTGGCAGAAAAAGGCATGGATGCTTCGGCAGTAAAAGGAAACGGAAAAGATGGACGCATTACCAAAGAAGACGCTGTAAAAGCAGTACCTTCTATGGGAACACAACCTGCAAATGGTGCTCGAGGTACGGAGCGTAAAAAAATGTCGATGTTGCGTAGAAAAGTTGCAGAGCGCTTGGTGGCTGTAAAAAGTGAAACGGCAATGTTGACCACCTTTAACGAGGTAAACATGCAACCTATTTTTGATTTACGAACGCAATACAAAGAGGCTTTTAAAGCAAAACATGGTGTTGGATTGGGCTTTATGTCTTTCTTTACATTGGCAGTTGTAAGAGCCTTGGAAATGTATCCTGATGTAAATTCTATGATTGATGGAGATTTCCAAATAAAACATGATTTTCAAGACATTTCAATTGCTGTTTCTGGTCCAAAAGGATTGATGGTTCCAGTAATTAGAAATGCGGAAGGACTCTCTTTTAGAGGTGTAGAAAGCGAAGTAAAACGTTTGGCTTTAAGAGCAAGAGATGGACAAATCACAATTGACGAAATGACGGGTGGAACTTTTACAATTACCAATGGTGGTGTTTTTGGTTCAATGCTGTCTACTCCTATTATAAACCCTCCTCAAAGTGGAATTTTAGGAATGCACAATATTGTCAACAGACCGATGGCGGTAAATGGTGAAGTGGTCATTCAACCGATAATGTATGTTGCGTTGTCCTATGATCACAGAATTATTGATGGTAGAGAGTCTGTTGGGTTTTTAGTGGCGGTAAAAGAAGCTTTGGAAAACCCAGTGGAATTGTTAATGAATAACGATCCTACAAAAGCATTGGAAATGTAGACAACCATGTTGCCCAATACATATTAAAAAATCCTGAGTTTAACGTTCAGGATTTTTTATTTTAGCATTCGTTTAAAATTGAAATCCTATTCAATAGAGCCCGAATTTACACTGCAATTACACTATCTTAGCGCACGAAATACAACGATGGCTCCTATATTACTCTCCTCCCCATTACAGGGTTTTACAGATTTTAGATTCCGCAATGCATTCCACAATTACTTTGGAGGTATTGATACGTTTTATGCGCCTTATATTCGCTTGAATGGAAAATTGAAGATCAAGCAATCGTATCAGAATGACTTACAGTTGGAGCATAATGCTACTTTAGAAGTCATCCCACAAGTTATGACCAACGATCCTGACGAGTTTTTATTTGTAGTAAAATATGTTCAGGAATTAGGCTACAAGGAATTGAATTGGAATTTGGGATGCCCTTACCCGATGGTTACTAAATCTGGAATGGGTTCGGGTCTAATTTGCAATCCAAGTAGAATAAACGAAGTCCTTCACAAAGCACACAATGAAACGGATATTTTAGTTTCTATGAAAATGCGAATGGGCTATGAAAATGCACAGGAAATTTTAGCGACTTTTCCAATTTTGAACAGATACCCCCTCAAGAATATTGCCATTCATGCTCGTATTGGGAAGCAACTCTATAAGGGTCCTGTAGACTTAGATGCATTTGAAAAATGCATCAGCAGTACCCAGCACAAGCTCTATTACAACGGAGACATTACCAGTGTAGCCGCCTTTAAAAAGATCCAAGAACGTTTTCCAAGCATCGATCATTTTATGATTGGTAGGGGGTTGATTGCAGATCCATTTTTGCCACAGATGATCAAAGATGGCACCACAGAATATCCAAAAGATCGTTGGAAGATATTCTCAGAATTTCACAATACCATTTACAATCAATACGACGAATACCTTTCGGGACCTACTCCAATAAAAATGAAAATGTTGGGCTTTTGGGAATTCTTCTCTCAGTCATTTCCCAACCCAAAAAAAACATACAAAGCCATTAAAAAAGCAGGAAATCCAAAAAAATACCACCAGGCTGTAGCTGAGATTTTAAAGCAGGTTTAAATTAAAAAACTAGTGAAAAGCTTCAACAAAATTTAAGACAATTTTCAGTAAATACTAATTAATTATTTACCTTGCTTAAAAAAGTGCAAATGTCCAAAAATCCTGAATTAGAACTTGCCCTACAATTTATAGATAAAACAGATCGAAATTTGTTTATCACTGGAAAAGCGGGTACAGGAAAAACGACTTTTTTACATCAAATTAAAAAAAAATCTCTGAAAAGAATGGTCATTGTGGCGCCTACAGGTGTTGCAGCTATTAACGCCAAAGGAGTAACGATTCATTCCTTTTTTCAAATGCCTTTTGGCCCTATTCTTCCCAATCAGATTGCAAACACATCGAACCAACAGCGAAAATTTTCAAAAACAAAAATTGATATTATTAAATCTTTAGACCTGGTCATCATTGATGAAATTAGTATGGTACGCGCAGATTTGTTGGACGGTATCGATCAAGTATTGCGGCGCTATAAAAACAGGGACAAAGTTTTTGGTGGCGCACAAGTATTAATGATTGGAGACTTGCAACAATTGGCTCCCGTAGTAAGGCCCAACGAATGGAGTTTGCTACAATCGCATTATGAAACCGTTTACTTTTTTAGCTCAAAAGCCTATCAACAAGCCAAGGTGGTTTCTATTGAATTGAAACATATTTACCGACAGAAAAACGAAGATTTTATCACCATTTTAAATGAAATTAGAAATGATGATTTGTCTGAAAAGTCAGCAAAAATTTTAAACAAACGGTTCAAGCCCAACTTCTCTCCAAGCAAAGAAGAGGGCTACATTACCCTAACAACTCATAATAACAGAGCCAATTTAATTAACAACTCTGAACTGAATAAAGTACAAGGGAACAGCACATTTTTTCATGCTGAAATTTCTGGAAAATTCAATGAAAACGCATTTCCAAATGCTGAAGAATTAGAATTGAAAGTGGGAGCTCAAGTGATGTTTATCAAAAACGATTCTTCGCCAGAAAAAAGGTACTACAATGGTAAAATTGGAATTGTTACCAATACCTCAAAAACAACTGTTACGGTTCAATGTGCCAACGAGGGAGACGAAATTGTCACTGAAAAAGAAGTCTGGACCAATATTAACTATTCAATTCACGAAGAAACAAAAGCGTTGAAAGAGGAAATTGTGGGATCTTTTACACAAATTCCTCTGCAATTGGCATGGGCCATCACCATTCATAAAAGTCAAGGATTGACCTTCGAAAGAGCCATTATAGATGCGGAAGCCTCCTTTGCGCATGGACAAACCTATGTCGCCTTAAGCAGGTGTACATCGTTGGAGGGCTTGGTTTTAAAAACCCCCATTACTGCTAGTGCGATTATTAATGACAATACGGTGCGTATCTTTAACCAAGACATCGAAGAAAACCTTACGAATGAAGCTGTATTAAATGATTCTGAAAAAGAATTTCAACTCAATTTAATTGCAGAATTATTGGATTACCAACCCTTTTTATATCCAATTACACGTTTGATTGATATTTTCTACAAGAATCAAACCAGCATTAATGGTGCCGTAATTGAACATTTACATACAATAAAAGATGACGGAATTGTTGCACTAATGAAGGTTGCTGCTGGATTTAGAAATCAGCTATTTGTGCTCGCTCAAGAAGGTATTCTCCCAGAAAACAGCAGTGCAGTGCAGGAGCGATTTACAAAAGCGATGGCTTATTTTCAAACGCAAACTCAAAATAACATTCAGAAACCTTTAGACGCCATTTCGTTCTCTACAGACAACAAAGCGGTTAAAAAAGATTTTGTGAAACAGTTTGACACCTTGCAAGAGAAATTAGAAGAAAAGTTATTTGCGCTTCAAAAAATGACCAAAGGCTTTCAAGTACAGGACTATCTTAAGGTAAGAGCTAAAGCGGTTTTGCAAAAGAGTGCACCGACAAAAAAGAAGAAAGTCATTTCGAAACGCGATCCTATTTTGGCAATCAAATTACGAAAGTTAAGAGATGAAATTTTCGATATTGAGAAGATTCCTCACTATCAAATTTTTACTCAAGAAACCTTGTATGCCCTCTGCGATAATCTGCCAAGAACTTCCACTGCCCTCTTAAAAATTGCAGGCATGGGTAAAACCCGTGTAAGGAAGTATGGAGATCAAATCTTAGAGATTATTGAAGCATATTGCAAAGAAAACGGGATTAATCAATTCAATGAACAGAAAAAAGAGGACAAGAAATCTACCAAACAGATTTCTTTTGAGTTGTTCAGATCGGGGCTTTCTATCAAAGAGATTGCGAAAGAAAGAAGTCTTACTACTGGCACCGTAGAAAATCATTTGGCCATCTATATTGTTTCTGGTGAGGTTGATGTTTTGGAATTGATCGAATTGAAGCGGTATAAAAAGATTCGAAATGAAATTGAGGCGGCTGGTCAAGTGAAAGGCCTAACGGCTCTTAAAGAAAAAGTAGATCCTGGATTTACCTACATGGAACTAAAAATGGTTTTAATGTCTATGGAGCGTTAAGAGCATGGTTGGGCTAAACTACCATTTTTATTGATCCATGGGTATCCATTAGAAATAGAAAAACCCGAGCAAATGCTAGGGTTTTTCTATTTTAAAAGAACTGATTCTTTCTTTATTTTACTTCTTTTGTACTTAAATGAAACTCTTCATAGGTTTGTAATAAACTCATTAAAGCAGCAATTAAATCCTTGGTTTCTAATAAAACACTAAAATACAAGGTGGTATTCTTAGGACTGGTTTCATCAGTTCTGATTCGGGCTACTTGGTTTTCAATTGAAGTAGATACATCATTTAATAAAGCTTGCTTTTGAGTTAAAACAGCATCTAAATCGTCAAAAGTTCTATTGGCAAACACATCGCTTACTTTATTTAATAGTACCGTTAACTCATTGTCTATTTCTTTTAAATCTTTTAACTGTGGCTTTTTTAAATTTTTGTGATTGTTATTTACGTGCTTGTAACTCGCTCGAGAAATATAACTAATCGATTGTGCTACGTCTTGTAAATACCCTAAGACCATGATGTAAAATCTACTCGCCTGAACAGAAGTTTCATCTAATGATTTAATGAAATAGAAGACACCGTCTTTTAAGTCATCAATTTCGTCATTTAACTTCCCAACGTGCTTGTCGGTTTTACGCAGTTTGTTTAAGTCGTGGTTGGCTAAATCGTTCACCACATTCGTGTATAGTTTATTAACACGAGTAGCTACTTCAGAAATATGATCTGCACTTTCTTCAATTACTCCATTAATGGTAATCAACTCCGATCTTTCAATATATACTTGTTTTTTTACTTCCTTCTTTTTTCTTCTGTGAATTAAGGTATTTCTTCCTATTAATAGCGCAACTACTGCTAATAAAACAGGAATCATCAACATGTTAAAACTAATTAAATAAGCAACAATTGCTGCTGCTAAAAATGCGGTAATTGCAGTTAAAAACCAACCCCCAATTACATTGATTACACCTGCAACTCTATATACTGCGCTTTCTCTACCCCAAGCTCTATCGGCTAAAGAAGTACCCATAGCCACCATGAAGGTTACATAAGTGGTAGATAATGGCAATTTCATTGAAGTTGCAATTGAAATTAGAATACCTGCTACAATTAAATTAACAGCAGCTCTTACTAAATCGAATGCTGGCAATTCATAGGTTTTATCTTTTGGCAATTCGATGACAGGTTTCTGAAACTTAGCATCTACAAATGCCAATGTTTTTTGAGGAACGATATAGCTAATTCCTTTGTTGATTGTCATCGCAAACCTTACCACCACTCTTGATAATGGGTTGGGTTGAAATTTTTCATGCCCTTCACCCTGTCTAGACAAATCAATACCGGTTTTAATTACATTCTGTGCCTTACTAGAGGTCCACAAAGTAACGACCATAATTCCTCCAGCGATTAGCAATAACCAAATGTTAGAAGGCACTTTCTTTGCCAATACTCCCATAGAAAAAGCATCTGCTGCAACACCAGAAACTTCCCACGCTTGGTAAGAATTCCAGGCAGCAATCGGAACTCCTACGAAGTTCACCAAGTCATTACCAGAGAATGCCATTGCTAAAGAGAATGTTCCAACACCAATAATTAGCTTTAAAATATTTATTTTAAAAATTTGTATTAAAACTTGAGATATTAAAGACCATATTACAAAACTTCCTGCAATAATTGAAAGGGTATTCCCTTCTATTAAAAACTTAACATCTTTGTAAAATGGCGTTCCTTTCATTCCTTTTATGATAATGAAATAAGTAATTGCAGTAATGGCAAAACCACCAAACAATGCGTTGATGTATGTGGCTCTTTTTTCAAAATTAAAAGAATAGATTAATCGAGAAACAAACTGAACGATTGCACCCACTGAAAAAGCAACAACAACGGAGAGAAGAATCCCTGAGATAATTTTGATGGCGGTTTCATGATTGATATACTCCCAAATTGCATTGATAGATTGGCTATCATTTGCAGATATTTTTAATAATGAAATTGCAACCGCAGCACCAAGTAATTCAAATACAATTGAAACTGTTGTTGATGTTGGCATTCCTAAGGAATTAAAGATATCTAATAGTAAAATATCAGTAATCATTACGGCCATAAAAATGAACATAATATCTTGAAACATAAACATGTTTGGATTAAAAATTCCTTTACGTGCTACTTCCATCATACCACTTGAAGTAATGGCTCCGAAGAACACCCCCAAACTGGCAATGATCATGATGTTTCTAACAGATATTGCTTTTGAACCAATCGCTGAATTTAAAAAATTAACAGCATCATTACTTACTCCGACAACTAAGTCGACAACCGCTAAAATAGCTAAAGCGACTAACATTAAGATATATGGATCTCCCATTTTTATTTATTTTAATTGTTTAATTTCTATTTGGTAAAATTACAGACTTAAAAAGTCCCCTATGTTAGGTTTGTGTTATGTTTTTCGTGCTTAAAAGTGAATGTCTACTTGCACTCTATACAACAACTGGTTTGTTTTAAATCCAATATCTGTATAGCTTAGATCTGTTTGAACCTTTAATTTATGCCCAGCAATATATTTAGACAAACCTAAGGTGTATTGATTCTCTGAACCTTTTCCAGTGATCGATTTGTTTAAAGCAATGTTTGTATAACGTGTAGAAAGCTCTACTGTTTTTGATAGTAAATAACCCGATTGTACATTTAATCCATTTCCTACCTGAACTTCTGCACCTGTTAAACTCCCATCAGAATTTTTTGCATACGGATCTGCTG